>AZMM01018518.1_pt1 | contig 15982 bp, 9 predicted proteins | sample 87071 | NCBI WGS metagenome assembly AZMM01 (sample SAMN02316559, study PRJNA219732) | human gut metagenome | biome: human gut | host: Homo sapiens | place: USA: Comer Children's Hospital at the University of Chicago | collected 2012-02-10 | reverse complement strand
CGGGTAAAGTTATTGAAGGGCTGCCGGTAATGGCGCTCAACGTTAACAATGTCGATGTTAACTTCTTCCGTGTTAAGCCAGAATCTCTGCCAGCATTCATTAGCCAATGGGAATACCGCAATTCGCTGGCGAACTGGCAGTCTGACAAACTGCTGCAGATGGCGGATCTGGTCTACACCGGACGGTTTGATCTCAATCCTGCGCGTAACACCCGTGAAAAATTATTGCTGCCGCTGGGCGATATCAAACCGCTTCAGCAGGCAGGCGTGTACCTGGCTGTGATGAATCAGGCTGGACGTTACGATTACAGTAATCCCGCGACGCTGTTTACGTTAAGTGATATCGGCGTTTCAGCTCACCGTTATCACAATCGTCTGGATATCTTTACCCAAAGGCTGGAAAACGGCGCGGCCCAGCAAGGAATAGAAGTCTCTTTATTAAATGAGAAAGGGCAGACTCTGACTCAGGCAACCAGTGATGCTCAGGGGCATGTGCAGCTGGAAAATGATAAAAATGCGGCATTACTGCTGGCGCGTAAAGACGGTCAGACAACGCTACTCGATTTAAAACTTCCGGCGCTGGACTTAGCAGAATTTAACATTGCTGGCGCGCCAGGCTATAGCAAACAGTTTTTTATGTTTGGCCCGCGCGATCTTTATCGCCCTGGTGAAACAGTCATCCTCAATGGTTTACTGCGTGATGCAGATGGTAAAGCATTGCCCGATCAACCCATCAGGTTAGACGTGATTAAACCCGACGGGCAGGTACTCAGGAGCGTTGTTAGTCAGCCGGAGAATGGCCTCTACCACTTTACCTGGCCACTCGATAGCAATGCGGCAACCGGTATGTGGCATATTCGCGCTAACACGGGCGATAACCAGTACCGGATGTGGGATTTCCACGTCGAAGATTTTATGCCAGAGCGCATGGCGCTGAATCTGACCGGTGAGAAAACCCCGCTAACGCCGAAAGATGAAGTGAAATTCTCCGTGGTGGGGTACTACCTGTATGGTGCGCCTGCTAATGGTAATACTTTGCAAGGGCAACTTTTCCTGCGCCCACTGCGTGAAGCTGTGTCAGCCTTACCTGGTTTCGAATTCGGCGATATAGCTGCCGAAAATCTTTCCCGCACGCTGGATGAAGTTCAGTTGACGCTGGATGATAAAGGGCGTGGCGAAGTTTCTACAGAAAGCCAGTGGAAGGAAACGCATTCCCCATTACAGGTTATTTTCCAGGGTAGTTTGTTGGAATCGGGCGGTCGCCCGGTGACGCGCCGCGCTGAGCAGGCTATCTGGCCTGCCGATGCATTGCCGGGGATCCGTCCGCAGTTCGCCTCGAAATCGGTTTACGATTATCGCACTGACAGCACGGTGAAACAGCCCATTGTTGATGAAGGCAGTAACGCCGCTTTTGACATCGTTTATAGCGATGCGCAAGGCGTGAAAAAAGCCGTGTCGGGCTTGCAGGTGCGCCTGATTCGCGAACGCCGCGATTACTACTGGAACTGGTCAGAAGATGAAGGCTGGCAATCACAGTTTGATCAAAAAGATCTGATTGAAAATGAACAAACTCTGGATCTGAAAGCGGACGAAACCGGCAAGGTCAGTTTCCCGGTAGAGTGGGGCGCTTATCGTCTGGAAGTCAAAGCGCCGAATGAAGCGGTCAGTAGTGTGCGTTTCTGGGCTGGCTATAGCTGGCAGGACAACAGCGACGGTAGCGGCGCAGTGCGTCCGGACCGTGTCACGCTGAAACTGGATAAAGCCAGTTATCGCTCTGGCGATACCATTAAGTTGCATATTGCCGCGCCAACGGCGGGTAAAGGTTATGCGATGGTCGAGTCCAGTGAAGGGCCGCTGTGGTGGCAAGAGATTGATGTTCCGGCTCAAGGGCTGGATCTGACGATTCCGGTCGATAAAACCTGGAATCGCCATGATCTGTATTTAAGTACGCTGGTGGTACGTCCTGGCGATAAATCTCGCTCTGCGACGCCAAAACGCGCAGTTGGGGTGTTGCATCTGCCGCTTGGCGATGAAAACCGTCGTCTCGATCTGGCGCTGGAAACCCCCACCAAAATGCGCCCCAATCAGCCATTAACCGTGAAAATTAAAGCCAGCAATAAAAATGGTGAGATGCCAAAACAGGTGAATGTGCTGGTGTCTGCCGTTGATAGCGGTGTGCTGAATATTACTGATTACGTTACCCCCGATCCGTGGCAGGCGTTCTTTGGTCAGAAACGCTATGGCGCAGACATTTACGATATTTACGGTCAGGTCATTGAAGGTCAGGGGCGTCTGGCAGCTCTGCGTTTTGGTGGTGATGGTGATGAGCTGAAACGCGGGGGTAAACCGCCAGTGAACCACGTCAATATTGTTGCGCAACAGGCACAGCCGGTAACGCTCAACGAACAAGGTGAAGGCACAGTTACACTGCCGATTGGCGATTTTAACGGTGAATTGCGCGTCATGGCGCAAGCCTGGACGGCAGATGACTTCGGTAGCAACGAAAGCAAAGTGATAGTTGCCGCACCGGTGATTGCTGAACTGAACATGCCGCGCTTTATGGCGAGTGGCGATACCTCGCGCCTGACGCTGGATATCACTAATCTTACCGATAAACCGCAAAAACTGAACGTAGCCCTGACCGCCAGTGGTTTGCTTGAACTGGTCAGCGATTCACCCGCAGCCGTTGAATTAGCGCCAGATGTGCGTACTACGCTGTTTATCCCGGTGCGAGCATTGCCGGGTTATGGCGATGGAGAAATTCAGGCCACCATTAGCGGGTTAGCGTTACCGGGTGAAACCGTTGCCGATCAGCATAAGCAGTGGAAAATCGGCGTCCGTCCGGCGTTCCCGGCACAAACGGTTAATTACGGTACGGCGTTGCAGCCTGGTGAGACATGGGCGATTCCGGCGGATGGATTGCAAAACTTCTCGCCTGTTACGCTGGAAGGGCAATTGTTGTTGAGCGGCAAACCACCGCTGAACATCGCACGTTATATCAAAGAGTTAAAAGCGTATCCGTACGGCTGTCTTGAGCAAACCGCCAGCGGCCTGTTCCCGTCACTTTATACCAACGCAGCCCAACTGCAGGCGTTGGGCATCAAAGGCGACAGTGATGAGAAGCGCCGTGCATCGGTCGATATCGGCATTTCCCGTTTGCTGCAAATGCAACGTGATAACGGCGGCTTTGCGCTGTGGGATAAAAACGGTGACGAAGAGTACTGGCTGACGGCTTACGTGATGGATTTCCTGGTCCGCGCAGGCGAACAGGGTTACAGCGTGCCGACAGACGCCATTAACCGGGGTAATGAGCGTCTGCTGCGCTATTTACAAGATCCGGGCATGATGTCGATCCCGTACGCGGATAATCTCAAAGCCAGTAAATTCGCCGTACAGTCTTACGCTGCGCTGGTGCTGGCCCGTCAGCAAAAAGCTCCACTGGGTGCGCTGCGTGAAATCTGGGAGCATCGTGCAGATGCCGCTTCTGGTTTACCGCTGCTGCAACTTGGCGTTGCGCTGAAAACCATGGGTGATGCGACGCGTGGTGAAGAAGCAATTGCGTTGGCGCTGAAAACGCCGCGTAATAGTGATGAGCGGATATGGCTGGGTGATTACGGTAGTCCACTGCGCGACAACGCGTTAATGCTCTCCTTGCTGGAAGAAAATAAACAGCTACCCGATGAGCAGTACACTTTGCTGAACACACTTTCGCAGCAGGCGTTTGGTGAACGCTGGTTATCGACGCAGGAAAGTAACGCGTTGTTCCTGGCTGCCCGTACGATTCAGGATTTACCGGGTAAATGGCAGGCGCAAACCTCTTTCTCAGCTGAGCCGCTGACAGGCGAGAAAGCGCAAAACAGCAATCTGAATAGCGATCAACTTGCCACCTTGCAGGTGAGCAACAGTGGCGATCAGCCGTTATGGCTGCGTGTGGATGCCAGCGGTTATCCGCAATCCGCACCTTTACCGGCGAACAATGTGCTGCAAATCGAGCGTCATATTCTTGGTACTGATGGTAAGAGCAAATCGCTGGACTCGTTACGTAGCGGCGATCTGGTGCTGGTCTGGTTGCAGGTAAAAGCCAGTAACAGCGTGCCGGATGCGTTAGTCGTGGATCTACTGCCTGCGGGTCTGGAACTGGAAAACCAGAATCTGGCGAACGGTAGCGCCAGCCTGGAGCAAAGTGGTGGCGAAGTGCAAAACTTACTGAACCAGATGCAGCAGGCGAGCATTAAGCACATTGAGTTCCGTGACGATCGCTTTGTGGCGGCGGTTGCCGTTGATGAATACCAACCGGTAACGCTGGTGTATCTGGCGCGGGCGGTGACGCCGGGAACGTATCAGGTACCGCAACCGATGGTGGAATCAATGTATGTTCCCCAATGGCGGGCGACCGGCGCGGCTGAAGATTTGCTGATTGTCAGACCGTAAATGCCTCGCCTGTTAACCAAACGCGGCTGCTGGATAACGCTGGCAGCCGCGCCCTTTCTCCTTTTTCTTGCAGCGTGGGGAGCAGATAAACTCTGGCCTCTACCGCTGCATGAAGTCAATCCCGCACGAGTGGTCGTGGCGCAGGATGGTACGCCGCTCTGGCGTTTCGCCGATGCTGAGGGCATCTGGCGTTATCCGGTAACAATCGAAGATGTTTCTCCACGTTACCTTGAAGCGCTGATCAATTATGAAGATCGCTGGTTCTGGAAGCATCCGGGGGTGAATCCATTCTCGGTGGCGCGCGCAGCATGGCAAGATCTTGCTTCGGGACGGGTTATTTCCGGTGGCAGCACGCTCACTATGCAGGTTGCTCGTTTGCTTGATCCTCACCCCAAAACATTTGGCGGCAAAATTCGCCAACTCTGGCGCGCGTTGCAACTGGAGTGGCATCTGTCTAAGCGTGAAATTCTGACCTTGTATCTAAACCGCGCTCCGTTTGGCGGTACGTTGCAGGGGATCGGTGCGGCAAGTTGGGCTTATCTCGGAAAATCGCCTGCGAATTTAAGCTATTCCGAGGCGGCAATGCTGGCGGTGTTGCCGCAAGCGCCCAGCCGACTACGCCCGGATCGCTGGCCGGAACGTGCCGAAGCCGCGCGTAATAAAGTTCTCGAACGGATGGCCGTGCAAGGTGTGTGGTCCCGTGAGCAGGTAAAAGAGTCAAGGGAAGAACCCATCTGGCTGGCACCCCGACAAATGCCGCAATTGGCACCGCTGTTTTCGCGCATGATGCTCGGTAAAAGCAAAAGCGACAAAATCGTTACTACGCTGGATGCCGGTCTTCAACGACGTCTGGAAGAACTGGCGCAAAACTGGAAAGGACGATTACCACCGCGCAGCTCACTGGCGATGATCGTGGTTGATCATACCGATATGCGTGTTCGCGGCTGGGTGGGTTCGGTTGATCTCAACGATGATTCACGCTTTGGTCATGTTGATATGGTCAATGCGATCCGATCGCCAGGATCGGTGCTCAAACCATTTGTTTATGGTCTGGCGCTGGATGAAGGCTTGATCCACCCGGCATCACTGCTGCAAGACGTTCCCCGGCGCACCGGTGATTATCGACCAGGTAACTTTGATAGCGGTTTTCATGGCCCGATCAGCATGAGCGAGGCGCTGGTGCGCTCGCTGAATTTACCTGCTGTGCAGGTGCTGGAAGCCTATGGACCGAAACGGTTTGCGGCAAAGTTACGCAATGTTGGATTGCCGTTATATTTGCCCAACGGTGCTGCGCCGAATCTTTCACTCATTCTCGGCGGCGCTGGTGCAAAACTGGAAGATATGGCGGCAGCGTATACCGCGTTTGCTCGCCACGGCAAGGCAGGCAAATTGCGCTTACAGCCTGACGATCCGCTGCTTGAACGGCCTTTAATGTCGTCGGGGGCGGCGTGGATCATTCGCCGGATTATGGCTGATGAAGCGCAACCCTTGCCGGATGGTGCCTTGCCGCGCGTCGCCCCACTGGCATGGAAAACGGGCACCAGCTATGGCTATCGTGACGCCTGGGCGATTGGGGTTAACGCTCGCTATGTCATTGGGATCTGGACTGGCAGACCGGACGGCACGCCCGTTGTTGGTCAGTTTGGCTTTGCCAGTGCCGTACCGCTATTGAATCAGGTTAATAATATCTTACTGTCGCGCAGTGCGAATCTGCCGGAAGACCCACGTCCTGACTCTGTAAGTCGTGGTGTTATCTGCTGGCCGGGCGGACAGTCTTTGCCGGAAGGTGACGGTAACTGTCGCCGCCGCCTGGCAACCTGGCTGCTGGACGGGAGCCAGCCGCCAACTCTATTACTGCCGGAGCAGGAAGGCATTAATGGCATTCGTTTCCCCATCTGGCTGGATGAAAATGGCAAACGTGTTGCCGCTGATTGCCCGCAAGCGCGACAAGAAATGATAAATGTCTGGCCGCTACCGCTGGAACCCTGGTTGCCCGCATCAGAACGCCGCGCTGTGCGCTTACCACCGGCCTCGACAATTTGCCCGCCATACGGTCACGATGCACAACTCCCACTGCAGCTGACAGGTGTTCGCGATGGCGCGATTATTAAACGTTTACCGGGCGCAGCGGAAGCGACTTTGCCGTTGCAATCAAGTGGAGGGGCAGGTGAACGCTGGTGGTTTCTGAATGGCGAACCGTTAACTGAACGCGGGCGCAACGTGACCCTGCATTTGATGGATAAAGGCGATTATCAATTGCTGGTGATGGATGAGGTGGGGCAAATCGCGACAGTGAAATTTGTCATGCAATAGTCTGTTTTGTCCCTGATTGTTGCTTAAACTAGGTTTATTTTAAAAAAATGTTACCTTCATCAATAGTCAACGGCCCTGTTGCTCATTATAATCCGCGCCATCTCGTACGCTGGTACAGACAACAACAGAACAATTTACAGAGGTAAAAATGGCTATTGAACGTACTTTTTCCATCATCAAACCGAACGCGGTAGCAAAAAACGTCATTGGTAATATCTTTGCGCGCTTTGAAGCTGCAGGGTTCAAAATTGTCGGCACCAAAATGCTGCACCTGACCGTTGAACAGGCTCGTGGCTTTTATGCTGAACACGATGGAAAACCGTTCTTTGATGGTCTGGTTGAATTCATGACCTCTGGCCCGATCGTGGTTTCCGTGCTGGAAGGTGAAAACGCCGTTCAGCGTCACCGCGATCTGCTGGGCGCGACCAATCCGGCAAATGCACTGGCCGGTACTCTGCGCGCTGATTACGCTGACAGCCTGACCGAAAACGGTACCCACGGTTCTGATTCCGTCGAATCTGCCGCTCGCGAAATCGCTTATTTCTTCGGCGAAGGCGAAGTGTGCCCGCGCACCCGTTAATAATTTCGTAAATGCCGCGTGCAAACGTGGCATCCATGCGCCAGAATTTGTACAATGCAGCGCCCCCGGACGAGCAGCCGCTCACCGGGGCGTTTCTTTTTTCAACCCTCCAGGGGCCATAACGTGTAATAACGAGGCCGGAATAGCATATGTCTGAACAATTAGTCACACCTGAAAACGTCACCACGAAAGATGGAAAAATCAACCTGCTGGATCTCAACCGTCAGCAGATGCGGGAGTTTTTTAAAGATTTAGGTGAAAAACCCTTCCGCGCCGATCAGGTGATGAAGTGGATGTATCACTATTGCTGCGACAACTTTGATGAGATGACCGACATCAATAAAGTGTTGCGCGGCAAACTGAAAGAGGTGGCGGAAATCCGTGCACCGGAAGTGGTTGAAGAACAGCGTTCATCTGACGGCACCATTAAATGGGCGATCGCCGTTGGCGATCAGCGCGTTGAAACGGTGTATATCCCGGAAGACGACCGTGCCACGCTCTGCGTCTCTTCGCAGGTAGGGTGTGCGCTGGAGTGTAAATTCTGTTCCACCGCCCAGCAGGGCTTTAACCGCAACCTGCGGGTATCGGAAATTATCGGCCAGGTGTGGCGTGCGGCGAAAATTGTCGGCGCAGCAAAAGTCACCGGTCAGCGCCCAATCACTAACGTAGTGATGATGGGCATGGGCGAGCCGCTGCTCAACCTGAACAACGTCGTTCCGGCGATGGAAATCATGTTGGATGACTTTGGCTTTGGTCTGTCTAAACGTCGCGTGACGCTTTCCACTTCCGGTGTAGTTCCGGCGCTGGATAAACTGGGCGATATGATCGACGTTGCACTGGCAATTTCCCTGCACGCGCCGAACGATGAAATTCGTGACGAAATTGTGCCGATCAACAAAAAGTACAATATCGAAACGTTCCTTGCTGCGGTGCGCCGTTATCTGGAGAAATCCAACGCCAATCAGGGCCGAGTCACTATTGAATACGTGATGCTTGACCACGTTAACGACGGCACTGAACACGCGCACCAACTGGCGGAGCTACTGAAAGATACGCCGTGTAAGATCAACCTGATCCCGTGGAACCCGTTCCCTGGCGCGCCGTATGGACGCAGTTCGAACAGCCGTATCGACCGTTTCTCAAAAGTGCTGATGAGCTACGGTTTCACCACTATTGTGCGTAAAACTCGTGGTGATGATATCGATGCTGCCTGTGGGCAGTTGGCGGGCGATGTTATCGACCGTACGAAACGTACTCTGCGTAAACGGATGCAGGGTGAAGCCATCGACATTAAAGCGGTCTGATAGCCATTACGCCACGGTTACTTTATGTACCGTGGCGTAATCTTTTATGAATGAAGTATTAAGTTGCAATTGTCTGGTCAATATTAACGGTGCGTTTTTGCTGACTTTAAGGCAGTATGTAACGATGCAACAGTAAGTTAGCCTTAGTGAATGTGGGCTTTGTCACGAGCACACAGACGGTCTTATACTGTATGATAACGGTTAACTTAACGGATGTTTCGCGGTGTGGGTGAGCATGATGGTTCACCGGCATCTCAATTCTCATTTAAACGTACCTGCAGCGAATGAATACTGAAGCCACGCACGACCAAAATGAAGCACTTACTACCGGCGCTCGCCTGCGTAATGCTCGCGAACAACTAGGACTTAGTCAGCAGGCCGTTGCCGAGCGACTTTGCCTGAAGGTTTCCACGGTACGCGACATTGAAGAAGATAAGGCACCCGCCGATCTTGCTTCAACATTCCTGCGCGGATATATCCGCTCTTATGCGCGTCTGGTACATATTCCAGAAGAAGAACTGCTGCCAGGGCTGGAAAAGCAGGCTCCACTACGGGCTGCAAAAGTTGCGCCGATGCAGAGTTTTTCCCTCGGTAAACGCCGCAAAAAACGCGACGGCTGGCTGATGACCTTCACCTGGCTGGTGTTGTTTGTTGTCATTGGCCTGAGCGGTGCCTGGTGGTGGCAAGACCACAAGGCTCAGCAGGAAGAGATCACCACTATGGCCGATCAATCTTCGGCGGAACTAAGCAGTAATAGCGAGCAGGGGCAGAGTGTTCCGTTAAATACGTCGACAACTACAGACCCGGCTACAACGTCCACGCCGCCAGCGTCTGTGGATACTACCGCAACCAACACGCAAACACCTGCCGTAACTGCGCCAGCACCAGCTGTTGATCCGCAACAGAATGCGGTTGTTTCGCCTTCGCAGGCAAATGTGGATACCGCCGCGACCCCGGCACCAACGGCAACAACAACGCCAGATGGCGCTGCGCCGTTGCCAACCGATCAGGCAGGCGTGACTACGCCGGCGGCTGATCCGAATGCGCTGGTGATGAACTTTACTGCCGATTGCTGGCTGGAGGTCACTGATGCTACCGGTAAAAAATTGTTTAGCGGTATGCAACGTAAAGACGGTAATTTGAACTTAACCGGCCAGGCACCGTACAAACTGAAAATTGGTGCGCCAGCCGCAGTACAGATCCAGTATCAAGGGAAACCTGTCGATCTGAGTCGTTTTATCAGAACTAACCAGGTTGCGCGTCTGACCCTCAATGCCGAACAATCACCGGCGCAGTAACAGACGGGTAACGCGGGAGATTTTTCATGCATAACCAGGCTCCAATTCAACGTAGAAAATCAACACGTATTTACGTTGGGAATGTGCCGATTGGCGATGGTGCTCCCATCGCCGTACAGTCCATGACCAATACGCGCACGACAGATGTCGAAGCAACGGTCAATCAAATCAAGGCGCTGGAACGCGTTGGCGCTGATATCGTTCGTGTCTCAGTACCGACGATGGACGCGGCAGAAGCGTTCAAACTCATCAAACAGCAGGTTAACGTGCCGCTGGTGGCTGACATCCATTTCGACTATCGCATTGCGCTGAAAGTAGCGGAATACGGCGTCGATTGTCTGCGTATTAACCCTGGCAATATCGGTAATGAAGAGCGTATTCGCATGGTGGTTGACTGTGCGCGCGATAAAAACATTCCGATCCGTATTGGCGTTAACGCCGGATCGCTGGAAAAAGATCTGCAAGAAAAGTATGGCGAACCGACGCCGCAGGCGTTGCTGGAATCCGCCATGCGTCATGTTGATCATCTCGATCGCCTGAACTTCGATCAGTTCAAAGTCAGCGTGAAAGCGTCAGACGTATTCCTCGCTGTTGAGTCTTATCGTTTGCTGGCAAAACAGATCGATCAGCCGCTGCATCTGGGGATCACCGAAGCGGGTGGTGCGCGCAGCGGGGCGGTTAAATCCGCCATTGGTTTAGGTCTGCTGCTGTCTGAAGGCATCGGCGACACGCTGCGCGTATCGCTGGCGGCTGATCCGGTCGAAGAGATCAAAGTCGGTTTCGATATTTTGAAATCGCTGCGTATCCGTTCGCGCGGGATCAACTTCATCGCCTGTCCAACCTGTTCGCGTCAGGAGTTTGATGTTATCGGTACGGTTAACGCGCTGGAGCAACGCCTGGAAGATATCATCACTCCGATGGACGTTTCGATTATCGGCTGTGTGGTGAATGGCCCAGGTGAGGCGCTGGTTTCTACACTCGGCGTCACCGGCGGTAACAAGAAAAGCGGCCTCTATGAAGATGGCGTGCGCAAAGACCGTCTGGACAACAACGATATGATCGACCAGCTGGAAGCGCGCATTCGTGCGAAAGCCAGTCAGCTGGACGAAGCGCGTCGAATTGACGTTCAGCAGGTTGAAAAATAATAACGTGATGGGAAGCGCCTCGCTTCCCGTGTATGATTGAACCCGCATGGCTCCCGAAACATTGAGGGAAGCGTTGAGGGTTCATTTTTATATTCAGAAAGAGAATAAACGTGGCAAAAAACATTCAAGCCATTCGCGGCATGAACGATTACCTGCCTGGCGAAACGGCCATCTGGCAGCGCATTGAAGGCACACTGAAAAACGTGCTCGGCAGCTACGGTTACAGTGAAATCCGCTTGCCGATTGTAGAGCAGACCCCGCTATTCAAACGTGCGATTGGTGAAGTCACCGACGTGGTTGAAAAAGAGATGTACACCTTTGAGGATCGCAATGGCGACAGCCTGACTCTGCGCCCTGAAGGGACGGCGGGCTGTGTACGCGCCGGCATCGAGCATGGTCTTCTGTACAATCAGGAACAGCGTCTGTGGTATATCGGGCCGATGTTCCGTCACGAGCGTCCGCAGAAAGGGCGTTATCGTCAGTTCCATCAGTTGGGCTGCGAAGTTTTCGGTCTGCAAGGTCCGGATATCGACGCTGAACTGATTATGCTCACCGCCCGCTGGTGGCGCGCGCTGGGTATCTCCGAGCACGTAACTCTTGAGCTGAACTCTATCGGTTCGCTGGAAGCACGAGCCAATTACCGCGATGCGCTGGTGGCATTCCTTGAGCAGCATAAAGAAAAGCTGGACGAAGACTGCAAACGCCGCATGTACACTAACCCGCTGCGCGTGCTGGATTCAAAAAATCCGGAAGTGCAGGCGCTTCTCAACGACGCTCCGGCATTAGGCGATTATCTGGACGAGGAATCTCGTGAGCATTTTGCCGGTCTGTGCAAACTGCTGGAGAGCGCGGGGATCGCTTACACCGTAAACCAGCGTCTGGTGCGTGGTCTGGATTACTATAACCGTACCGTTTTCGAGTGGGTGACTAACAGTCTCGGCTCCCAGGGCACCGTGTGTGCAGGCGGTCGTTATGACGGTCTGGTGGAACAACTGGGCGGTCGTGCAACACCGGCTGTCGGTTTTGCGATGGGCCTCGAACGTCTTGTATTGTTAGTACAGGCCGTTAATCCGGAATTTAAAGCCGATCCTGTTGTCGATATATACCTGGTGGCTTCAGGTGCTGATACACAATCTGCGGCTATGGCATTAGCTGAGCGTCTGCGTGATGAATTACCGGGCGTGAAATTGATGACCAACCACGGCGGCGGCAACTTTAAGAAACAGTTTGCCCGTGCTGATAAATGGGGTGCCCGCGTTGCTGTGGTGCTGGGTGAGTCTGAAGTGGCTAACGGCACAGCAGTAGTGAAGGATTTGCGCTCTGGTGAGCAAACAGCAGTTGCGCAGGATAGCGTAGCCGCGCATTTGCGCACGTTACTGGGTTAAGGAAGGAGAAGGACAGCGTGGAAATTTACGAGAACGAAAACGACCAGGTAGAAGCGGTTAAACGCTTTTTTGCTGAAAATGGCAAAGCACTGGCTGTTGGGGTGATTTTGGGCGTTGGCGCACTAATTGGCTGGCGCTACTGGAACAGCCATCAGGTTGATTCTGCACGCTCCGCTTCTCTTGCCTATCAAAATGCGGTTACCGCAGTGAGCGAAGGCAAACCGGATAGCATCCCGGCGGCGGAAAAATTTGCTGCTGAAAATAAAAATACTTATGGTGCGCTGGCTTCTTTGGAACTTGCGCAGCAATTTGTTGACAAAAATGAACTAGAGAAAGCTGCCGCCCAGTTACAACAGGGGCTGGCAGACACGAGCGATGAAAATCTCAAAGCCGTGATAAATCTGCGTCTTGCTCGCGTTCAGGTTCAGCTCAAGCAGGCTGATGCCGCGCTGAAAACCCTTGATACCATCAAAGGTGAAGGGTGGGCTGCCATTGTTGCCGACCTGCGTGGTGAAGCATTGCTGAGCAAAGGTGATAAGCAAGGTGCGCGTAGTGCATGGGAAGCAGGCGTGAAAAGCGATGTTACCCCGGCACTGAGCGAAATGATGCAGATGAAAATTAATAATTTGTCCATCTGAGAGGGACCCGATGCAATTGCGTAAATTACTGCTGCCAGGACTGCTTTCCGTTACCCTTTTAAGCGGCTGTTCGCTGTTTAACAGCGAAGAAGATGTGGTAAAGATGTCCCCATTGCCGACCGTTGAAAACCAGTTTACGCCGACCACGGCGTGGAGTACTTCCGTTGGTAGCGGCATTGGCAACTTCTATTCCAATCTTCATCCGGCACTGGCGGACAACGTTGTCTATGCAGCGGACCGCGCTGGTTTAGTAAAAGCGCTGAATGCGGATGATGGCAAAGAAATCTGGTCTGTCAGCCTGGCCGAGAAAGATGGCTGGTTCTCTAAAGAGCCTGCATTACTTTCTGGCGGCGTGACCGTGTCTGGCGGGCATGTCTACATTGGCAGTGAAAAGGCGCAGGTTTACGCGCTGAATACCAGCGATGGTACTGTGGCATGGCAAACTAAAGTCGCGGGTGAAGCTCTTTCTCGCCCGGTGGTCAGCGACGGTCTGGTGTTAATCCACACCAGTAACGGTCAGTTACAAGCGCTGAACGAAGCTGACGGCGCTGTCAAATGGACAGTTAACCTCGATATGCCTTCGCTCTCTTTGCGTGGCGAGTCTGCGCCGGCAACGGCTTTTGGTGCGGCTGTCGTGGGTGGCGATAATGGTCGCGTCAGCGCAGTGCTGATGGAACAGGGCCAGATGATTTGGCAGCAGCGTATTTCCCAGGCGACCGGTTCTACCGAAATTGACCGTCTGAGCGATGTTGACACGACTCCCGTCGTTGTTAACGGCGTTGTTTTCGCGCTGGCCTATAATGGTAACCTGACGGCGCTTGATCTGCGCAGTGGTCAGATTATGTGGAAACGCGAACTGGGTTCGGTGAATGATTTCATCGTCGACGGCAATCGCATCTATCTGGTCGATCAAAATGACCGGGTGATGGCGTTGACCATTGATGGCGGCGTTACGCTGTGGACACAAAGCGATCTGTTGCATCGCCTGCTGACTTCTCCGGTGCTGTATAATGGCAACCTGGTGGTAGGTGACAGTGAAGGTTATCTGCACTGGATTAACGTCGAAGATGGTCGTTTCGTTGCCCAGCAAAAAGTTGATAGTTCCGGTTTCCAGACTGAACCGGTTGCCGCTGACGGCAAACTGCTGATCCAGGCAAAAGACGGAACCGTGTACTCTATTACACGTTAATCGTCTCTGTCGTTCACTTTGAAAACGGCTCCTGGACAGGGGCCGTTTTCCTGTTTTTAACAACGACACGAATATAGCGTGCGTTGTCTGATGATTTATAAAAATGAGGCTTTAAACATGGTACCTGTGGTCGCGCTTGTCGGGCGCCCTAACGTAGGAAAATCCACGTTATTTAACCGTCTAACTCGCACCCGAGATGCGCTGGTTGCGGATTTCCCGGGTCTGACTCGTGACCGTAAGTACGGTCGTGCAGAAATTGAAGGCCGTGAGTTTATCTGCATTGATACCGGCGGGATTGATGGCACAGAAGACGGTGTAGAAACCCGCATGGCGGAACAGTCGCTGCTGGCGATTGAAGAAGCGGACGTCGTACTGTTTATGGTGGATGCGCGCGCGGGCCTGATGCCGGCGGATGAAGCGATTGCTAAACATCTGCGCTCCCGTGAAAAACCGACCTTCCTGGTGGCAAACAAAACTGACGGTCTGGATCCCGATCAGGCAGTGGTTGATTTCTACTCGCTTGGTTTAGGGGAAATCTACCCGATCGCCGCGTCTCACGGTCGTGGCGTATTAAGTCTGCTGGAGCACGTGCTGCTGCCGTGGATGGAAGATCTCGCACCGCAAGAAGAAGTCGACGAAGATGCTGAATACTGGGCGCAATTTGAAGCAGAAGAAAACGGCGAAGAAGAAGAGGAAGATGACTTCGACCCGCAAAGTCTGCCGATCAAACTGGCGATTGTGGGTCGTCCGAACGTAGGTAAGTCTACACTCACTAACCGTATTCTTGGTGAAGAGCGCGTTGTTGTTTACGACATGCCTGGCACGACGCGTGACAGTATCTACATTCCAATGGAGCGCGATGGACGTGAGTATGTGCTCATTGACACCGCAGGCGTACGTAAACGCGGCAAAATCACCGATGCTGTAGAGAAATTCTCGGTAATCAAAACGTTGCAGGCCATTGAAGATGCCAACGTGGTGATGTTGGTGATTGATGCGCGCGAAGGTATTTCCGATCAGGATCTCTCCCTGCTGGGCTTTATTCTCAATAGTGGGCGCTCACTTGTCATTGTGGTGAATAAGGGGGATGGCCTGAGCCAGGAAGTGAAAGAGCAGGGGAAAGAAACGCTGGACTTCCGTCTGGGCTTTATCGATTTTGCTCGTGTGCATTTTATCTCAGCCTTGCACGGCAGTGGTGTTGGTAACCTGTTTGAATCAGTACGTGAAGCGTATGACAGCTCCACCCGTCGTGTGGGGACCTCTATGCTGACGCGCATCATGACGATGGCTGTTGAAGATCACCAACCGCCGCTGGTACGCGGTCGTCGTGTTAAGCTGAAATATGCCCACGCCGGTGGTTATAACCCGCCGATTGTGGTGATTCACGGTAACCAGGTGAAAGACCTGCCTGATTCCTACAAGCGTTACCTGATGAACTACTTCCGCAAATCGCTGGACGTAATGGGATCGCCGATTCGTATTCAGTTCAAAGAAGGGGAAAACCCGTATGCGAACAAGCGTAACACCCTGACGCCAACCCAGATGCGTAAACGTAAGCGTCTGATGAAGCACATCAAGAAAAATAAATAATTATCCGTAAGTATTTTATCTGCCATTCCCTCTATGAATGTAGAGGGATGGCTACCGGAGGAATTCATATGGAACTGCATTGTCCACAATGTCAGCATGTGCTTGATCAG
>AZMM01018632.1_pt2 | contig 15992 bp, 6 predicted proteins | sample 87071 | NCBI WGS metagenome assembly AZMM01 (sample SAMN02316559, study PRJNA219732) | human gut metagenome | biome: human gut | host: Homo sapiens | place: USA: Comer Children's Hospital at the University of Chicago | collected 2012-02-10 | reverse complement strand
TTTATGCAGTAATATAAAAATATGGTTTGAAAATATAGATGAAAATAAAAAGTCGCATTTATATAACACAGTAACAAATGAATTTATAAGACTAGTATCTTCATTAGATAGTAATGAAGCAAGGACAATAAATAGACTTTCTAAGATTGTTACTGGGGTATTTATTGAAGATTGGAATGATGATACATTTAGTAACTATCTTATGGGATTAGAAGAAATAATTAGTACTATATTAAATTATGAAATAGCATGTGAAGATGACTCGTCAGTAATAAAAATAGTTTTAAGTGATAGTGATAATAAAACAATAGAAAAGACTTTTAGTAAAGCAAAAATCTCAGATACTGGTTCAATGATGTTAAATGCTATTGATGAAGCAATCGAAGAATTCGGAGAATCAGTAGATGATAATGAGAAGAGAAATATAATTATGAATATATTAGAGAGATATATATAGTTTAAATTATAGAGGGGTTTCCCCTCTATAGGAAAGGATGAGTATGGAAGGACAAATATATTTAGATAATGCAGCAACTACATATCCGAAACCTGAAGTAGTTTATGAAACAATAGATAAATATTTAAGAGAAGAATGTGTTAATGCTGGAAGAGGTTCATATGAATTATCTCGAAAAGCCACTGAAATGATAGAGGAGACTAGGCAGCTATTATTAAGTTTAACAAACAGCAGATATGGACAAGTTATATTTTCGCCATCAGCAACGATAGCTACTAATCAGATATTGAGGGGATTGAATTGGGATAATATAAAAAATGTTTATGTTTCACCTTTTGAACATAATGCAATAATGAGAACAGTGCATTCATTACAAAAAGAATATAAGTTTAATATTAATGTAATACCTTTTGATAATATAACTTTTGAATTAAATGAGGAAAAACTTAAAGTTATGTTTGCAAAGGATAATCCTGATGTTATTGTATTGTCTCACGTAAGTAATGTAACTGGGTATATATTACCTATAGAAAGATGTCATGAGATTGCAGAAAAGTATAATCCAATAAATATAGTTGATTGTGCTCAGTCTTTAGGATTAGTACCTATAGATATTGAAGAAAACTTTAAAAACTGTGATTTCATTATATTTGCAGGACATAAATCTTTATATGGTCCTTTTGGAATAGCTGGATTTATTCAACTTAATTCTAATATTAATTTGAAAGAATTTATAACAGGTGGTACAGGATCAGATTCAACTAATTTAGAAATGCCAGTAGATCATAAATATGAAGCAGGAAGCTATAATACATATGCTATATCTGGGCTTAATGCTGCACTTAAATGGATAAAAAAAACAAAAATAAAAGAAATTTTCAAACATGAGAAAATAATAACTAATACATTAATTAATGGTTTGAAAGAGATAGATGGAATTGAACTTTATATACCTGAAAATTTAGAGAATCATATTGGTATTGTTTCATTTAATATTGAAGGATTCAAGGCTTCAGATATAGGAATGATTCTTAATGAAGATTTTAACATAGCAGTTCGCTCAGGATATCATTGTGCCCCATATATACACAAATTTTTGGATGATAAAAAATATTTAGGTACAGTTAGAGTAGGAATAGGTAAGTTCAGCACAAAAGATCAGATAGATAGATTAATTGATGCAGTTAAGGAATTAATTGAATAAATATTAAGAAAAGAGGAATATTTCTATGGACAATAGAGAATATATAGCATATTTGAACTCATTACATAATTACAATGCTCAAAATCAAAATGCTTATGGTGAGAAAAATGTAGAAAGTACATTCTTTAATGATGTTATGGTTAAAGTAGGACTTTGTGATTTTATTTATACACAATTAGTTGAAAAACAGCCTCATATTATTATTTTAACAGGACACGCAGGTGATGGTAAAACTAGTGTTATGTATCAAGTTTTAGATAATTTAGGTATTAAGTTTGATCCAACCAAAAAAAAATGTGATATAAATTTACCTGATGGCAAGACATGCATGTGTATTAAAGACTTTAGTGAACTAGCTGATGATGAAAAAGTATTTGTGCTAAAAGAAGTAGTTAGTATGCCAGATAATAATAAATATGTATTTATGGTTGCAAATACAGGTCCACTAATAAATACATATGGTCAATTATTTGAAAATGAAGAGAAAAAAGAGAAAGCCCGTATTGAATTAATTGATGCTATGGATAAAAATACAGGAAATATTGAGAATATTATGGGACATAAAATATGTGTTATTAATGTTGCTACAGTAGATAATACATATTTTGCATCAGAGTTTTTGGGAAAATTAGTTCAACAAAAATTATGGGATAAATGTAATGAATGTTCTAAGAAAGAATATTGTCATATTTTTATAAATAAAAATTTAATAGTAAAAAATAAGCAAAAAGTATTTGAATTTATTAATATGCATTATGTTTGGTTAACTGAATATGGACAAAGGCTTACTATACGAAGTATGACTGAACAATTATCTTATATGATTACTGGGGGATATAACTGTGAAGATATAGTTAAAGAAGATAAATATAAATACCTTTTCAGTAATTTGTTTTTTGGATATATAGGCACAGGAGTAAATACTAAAGCAATGAGAATAATTGCAGTTAATGAAGCAAATATGCATCATTATGATTTTAAACGACTACGCTCAGATGAGAATTTATTAGTAAGTCATAATTATTCTGAACTATTCTCTAAAGAAGTAGCTGATATTCTTGAAGTAGCAGAAAAGAAAAATGCTTATGTAAAGGGATGGTCAGAATTCTTACGACGTACGTATATGTTTCTAAATATTGTTACAGATGAAAAGATTATCAAAAATGATTCGGAAGATATTTTTTCAAAACAGTTTAAGAGATATTTAGAGTTAAGAAATGGTGAGTCAAATCCTTCTAGGACAGATGCAAATTTAATAAGTGATGCATTATCTATGATTTATATAGGTACAACTCATTATAATCAAAGCATACCACTTACTTTAAGTAGAGAATCTGGAATATCACAAAATGTCCAGCTTGTAACAGGAAGCATTTTTACTAGAAAGTTAAAAGTAATTCAAAAAGAAACTAGGGATAGCATGTTTAATAAAAATAAGAAAAGATATGTGCTTATGCTTGAAATAGATAGAAAAATAATTGATTGTGAATTGTCCCTTCCAATGCTTGATTATTTTGAGGAACTAAAAAATGGTATTATATCAACTAATATAGATCCACAATTATCTCATGGAATGGAAAGCTTAAAATCACAGATTTCAAAGGAATTTGATGATTCAGATGATGATTCAATAGAAATTATTATACTGAAGAATACAGAAAACGAAAGTGTTCACCTTGAAATTACTGAAGATAATAAAATGAGAGAAATATAGGGGGGATAGATATGAACGTTTTTCCAGGTTTTATAGATGAACTTGATGAGTCAAAGAAAAAGGAAGGTTCTAAGACAATTGTTTCAAGAATATTTGGAAATAGATTTAGATCAGATCAGACTTTATATGAATACCTCATTGAATTTTTACTTGTATTTACATCAGCTAAAGATGCAAATTTGGAACTAGGCAAGATGAAATTTCACGATATTTCAATTAATAAAGAAATGAGTTATTGGACAAAACCACGAATGGGATTAAGAAGGTTTATTTTTTATGATAAATCAAGAAAAAGTAGCTCTATCAAAGCTGATGAAGAGGCATATAAAAAAATGAAAGAAATTCTAGTTAGTAAAATGGAAGATATCAATGAGGAAAATGGTAAGGAGTATATTGAAAGTATACAAGATTTATTGCATGGATATGCTGTAGTAATTAAAAAAAGAGCATGGTGTGCACAAGCTATATTGCCTATATGTCCTGAATTAATTTTCTGTGGAGCAATGCCCAATGAGAAAAAAAGACTCAAACTAGTTGATTGGGAAAATGATCCAGAGACTGTTGATACTAAATTTGACTTTGATAAAAGAAATTTCTTATCAAGAGGTGGAGAATTATATTATCTTCACTTACTTCAAGGACTTGAAAATAATAATGACAAAAAATCTAAATTAGAAATGCTTTTAAATGATTTAATTAGTGGTCAATGTAAGAGCATATCTAAAATATCAGCATTCATCCAGAATTCATGGGAAGAAGAGATTGGATTTGATAAAAGTGATGTAATAAAGATGAAGCTAGCTTTTATTCCGAAAGATGCATATGTAGAATGTGAACAGAACAGTATAGACGAGTTGATCAATTATCTTTCATGTAAGCTTCATCCAATTAATCGTATTGAGATTTTAGCAAAAGGTATTATGTTTCAAATTATGAGAATGATGTCCTGTGCAGTGGCAAGTTATTTAAAGGTTGAAAAGAAGAAATGGATTATTGATATGCGAGGAAGTTCAACAGATACAGTAAAAAAGATTGCGGCAGAGATGTATAGAAGCATAGAAGATGATTTTATGACTGCATTGAATGAAATGTCTAAAGAAATTAATATTGATGAAAATGATATGATGAAAAAGGTACATGAAGCAAAAGTAAATTCTTTCGATATTTTTAAATCTAAGGGAAAAGAATTACAATGCATCATTCCCATAAGTGGAAGTTTTGAAAGATTTAGTTTATCAGAAGATATCATAAGATTTTTAGTATTATCATTGATTGCTCCACAAAAAAAGATGACTCTAAATATGTTTTTAGAAAAGTTGTATGAACATTATGGAATTGTAATTGGACCATATGAGTATAGAAGATCTCTTAATAATGAGTCAAATATAGAGGTATCACTTGCTAATAGCTTTAATGATAATGTAATAGCATTCCAAAATTTCTTAAAGGCAACAGGTTTTCTGAGAGAATTATCAGATGCTACATCAATAGTAGTTAACCCATACACTAATATTTTAGAGGAGGAAAACTAATGAGATATGTGATAAACAGTATTGTCGAGCTTATTCTAAATAATGCTCCTTCTAATAATGGTGAAATGATGATTCGTGTAGATGGATTTGAAGATGTAAAAATATATGAAACATTATCAAGAAAATTGAAGGATGAATTTTTAAGTAGAGAATTAACAATAGATATTAAGCTTGCAAAGAATAAATGGAATTATTTCAAACAGACTTGCAATGAATCATCTGTACTGCAGTCATTAGAACAACAGGGTTGGGTGGCAGAAGCAGAAAGTATTACGTATTATAGAAATTTGCATACGAGTAACATACTAGTGTTGCTGGGTACTGAGGATGAGGAGGATAAAGGGGGATTGCGTAATTGTTATACAATTACGCCTGATACCCTTATACAATATTTATCAGGTAATTATCATGAAATTTTTGGCAATATAAATGAAGTATTAAGTACAATTGAACTAGATATTATAGATAAGCTGTATAAAGATTTATTTGAATTTATACCGATAGATTTATGTAAATTAAGTAATTTAATAGACAGCTGGAAAGATATAATTTCTAACATTAATGATTTTATTGAATTATTTTATGAATCATTACCACAATGGGGGCTTCCGTTTAGAAAATTACATCTCCCTACTGTAAGAGATTTTAAAAAAAAGAGTAATATTCTTAGAATGGAATATAATTTTATAAATAGACAAATGTTCAAGAAAATGTCAATGACGCAGTATAAGAAATATTTATTACAAATAGATTATTATAATGAGCAGACAGAAGAATACAGTGCAGAGTGGGAAGGATGGAATACTCAAGGGATAAAATCATATGAAGAGTTTTCTCAGACACTTAAAGGATATATTATTGGAGAAAATGTTGCATTATATAAGGAAAAATTACTTAATACAGATTTTAGTATTATAGAATCCGTAATAGATATAAAACTTCCTAAAAATCAAAGTAAACCGATTAAGAAAACAATACCGACTTTGACTGGGGAACCGCTAGAAGTATTTACAAAAGCGTTACTATATACATTATCAGATATAAAATCAGAAGATATTAAAGTGGACAAGATATGTTTTGATATTATTCAAGCAGAAATAGTAAGTATGTATTGTGATACAGAAAATGAAGAAGAAAAGCAACAGCTTTTAAATACTTGGAATACAATATGCAGACATACTAATGGAGTTGTGGAATATCTTAATAAGAGAATGTGGCAAATTAATGAATCTGAAATTGAATTAAGCTGTACACCAATAAATGTATTTTCGCCTCAATATTCAGTTAATAATATTGAAGATGGAATAGTTAAGGCTGCTAATGCAAATAAATCAATTAGTAAAATTAATATTGTTGTAAAATGCTATAGCAATTCTGGAAGTGAGATAGAATTTGTTAGTCAAGAATATCAATGGAAGTTCGAAGGAACAAGTGCATGGCTACATAATTTTTTTGATATATGTAATCAAGATTTCTGTAAAAGTGAAGATGGTAATTTTATTCCAATGGGAATAATAAATAAGATAAATTCATTATTATTCGCTAAAAGTGAAGAAGAATTTTTTGATTTATATGATGAAAGTGATATGAATCTTGATTTTAATTTAGGAGAATATATTGATGAGAAGGCGACTGAAACTGCTATAGAATATTCTGCACGCTTTGATAAGCTTGGTCATAGCTTTGTTAAGTTCGTATATGCAATAGCTAATGAAGGGTTTTATACTTGCATAGGAAAAAATAACTCGGAATTAACTCAGTTAATTAGAGATTATACAGAATTAGGGGATTATCTTACTAGTAAAACACTTCCTGAAAATTTGAAATGGCTATTAAATGTATATATACATGCATTTAATATTGAATCAAGCATCAAAATCATAAAAAATGATATTGATGCAGAAAGTTGTATTGTACCTGCTTGGCATCCAGCTACATTAGAAAAGATAAATGACCAGAAAATCTTCTTTTTAGATGGATGTGAAGAGTGGTGGAATCATCTGAATAATGAGGAAAGCAAAATAAACTTTAATATGATTGAAAGTATAATAAGTAATCTTAAGGAAATGAGCAAGGTTCAGTGCTCACTGGATGTTTTTCCTTCATACGGACAGCAATACTTTGGGTCAATAAATGCTTTTGGATCATTTTCACTTTATGGAAGAAATGATATTAAGAATAATAATAGGTTAAAAGACATGATTCATAAAGATGCAATTTTTGATGATGATTTCAATAATAATGAAATTGCCCAAATGAACGATAATGCAAAGATGATTTATGGAGTAATTGATAATTATTCTAAAGCATTTCCTAATTCATATAGTAATTTAAGTATTGTATTTATTGATCCGTCAGAATTACAGCCAATTATTGCTTCAGTATATAAGTATATAGAGATAATAAGAAAAAAATATCCTACAGTAATGATTAATATACAGTTAAGAATATTAGTTAAACCAGAAAATAAGGGTGGACGAAATTACCTGGCATATTGGATGGATGAATTCTTTTCTCAAGATGCAAATGTAAATATCAGAACTTATCTTAATGAATGGAGAACCAAATCAGATTTAGATAATTTTTTAGATGGAAATAATGATATTGTTTTTGTAATGGATTTGTTAAAAGTAAATAATCTGCAGTTTATTAAAGAAAATAAAACCGTTAAACTTCATACAAGTCAATGTCGTTTTCCAATAGTCTTAAAACCAGCACCAATATCAGCAACTACAATAAAAAGAAGAATAGAATTATCACAGCCACAGTTCAGTGCTGCTTATGCTCACACTCAGGTTGTAAAATTTATTAATGCTTTTGAAACAGTTCCAGATGGTAAATATATAGCAGTTAGGGAAGTATGTATTGATAGAGAAGTACAAGAAATAGTTTATTCATTACATGAAAAAGCTTATTGGGTAGTATGTGTAGATAGCGGAATGGATGGAGCACTTCTTAGAAATGATACATCGCATAAAGGTGAGTATTCTATCATCGGGTTTAGCACAGGTAAAGGTGAATATGGTCAGTATAATCTTACGATTACTACAAGAAAAACAATTTTGAATACTATTAGAAATAAATTTAAGAGCCGTTTATATCAATTATTTAAGTGGGAGAAAAATAAAATAAATAAAGCAGCACAGATATGTTTAAATGAAGCAAGTGATTTAGATGGAATCAGTTTGTTTTCTGCAATAAATCAAAAGGATCATAATATAAATGAGTTCATGGCATACGTTCTTACATCATTAAGGGAAAATAAACAAAATAGTAATGAATTAAAAATTATAATTCATTTAGATTCTTATAAGCATTGGTTTAGCAGTCAGATAGAAAAAGATAAAGATAATTCTATGTCTAGACCTGATTTTCTCATACTTGAGGCTAACATTTCAGAAAATGATAATATAAAACTTAAAGCAACAATTGCTGAATGTAAAATTTCTAGTGAAATATATGCAGATGAACATAAGATAAAGGCATTAAAACAAGTGAATCACGGAATACAGAGGCTGTCTACAATATTTGATCCATCTTCAAAATCAATTAAAAGAAGATATTGGTATGCACAACTTTACAGAGCTTTAGCTTTTGCTCAAGTAACATTTAATGATAACACAGAGGAATTTGCACAACTTTCATCAAAATTACGCTCTATTCTTGATGGAAAATTTGAAATTGAATGGAATGGAGAAATACTCGGCTTTTGGTTAGATATGAATGGAGATAAGGAGATAGAAAGTAAGACTGGTATAAATAATATTAAGATATTTGATATACCTCAAATCTGTATTCAGCAACTTTTACTTGACTCAGAAGATTTTTCAGAAATGGATTATATAAATATTGATAATAGTCTTATTATAGAAGAAAAAAATCAAGAAGAAGAAATTGCTGAAAGAGAAAAAGAAATTGAAGATGAAATTAAAAATATTCAAAAAACAAGGAAAAAGCCTGATGTAAATAAAGATATTAATAATAAAGAAATCAAACAAGATAGTAATGTAGAATCGAAAGTAGATGGTATTAAAGATAATAAAACACTGGAAATAAAGGATAATAATTATGCTAAGGTAAATACAGGAAACATTGATAAACAAAGAGATGTATTAGTTCAAAATAAAGTTTCTAAAGAAAACGAAAGTAATAGATTTTTAGAAGATATACGAGTACTTATTGGAACAAATAAATTATCAGAAAAAGTATTTTGGGAATTTGGACATAGCGAGCTAGCTAATAGACATATGTTAATTACGGGAACCTCTGGGCAGGGTAAAACTTACGCTATTCAGACAATGTTATATGAACTTTCAAAGAATAGTATTTCATCAGTAGTATTTGATTATACAGAAGGATTTAGATTAGATCAGTTAGAATCAGAATTTGTTACTAAAATGGAAAATAAAATAACTCAAAATATTATTAAAGTGACAGGAGTACCTATTAACCCATTTAAACAACATGAAATAGAAATTGTTGGCATGAAGATTTTAGAACCTGTAGCAGATGTAGCAGCACGTTTTGCAAATATTTTAATTCATGTATATGGCTTTGGAGACCAACAATTTTCAGCAATATTTGAGGCAACAAGAATTGGTCTAGAGAAATACGGAGAAGATATGGATATGATTCATTTTAAGGATGAATTAGAGTTGGTAAAGAATAGTAATTCATCGGCGAAAACCGTATTATCTAAGATGGCACCATTCTTTTATAGTATTACATTTAATAAAAATGATAACTTTGATTGGAATGAGGTTTTATATTCAAATAATGCTCAATTAAATATCTTTCAACTTACATTAATTGATCGTGAAATGCAGGTGATAATCACAGAGTTAATGTTATGGGATGTATGGTATTTTACAAAAAAACATGGAAGTAAGGAAAAACCATTTGTAGTGGTGCTAGATGAAGCACAAAATTTATCACATAAAGATAATTCTCCTAGTAAAGCAATTCTTACTGAGGGACGTAAATTTGGATGGTCTGCTTGGTTTGCTACACAATCATTAAAGGTATTATCTGATGATGAAGTTGTTAGGTTGCTGCAGTCTTCTTTTAAATTATATTTTAAACCTACAGATGATGAAATTACAAAAATGTCAAAGCAACTTGATCCAAGGGATGCAAGCACATGGTTAACTCCATTAAAGAATCTAAAAAAGGGGCAATGTATTGTTGTTGGAGAAAGGATCAAACAGGATGGAAGATTTGGTTCAGTAAAGCCTACAATAACAAACGTATTATCATTTGAAGAAAGGAGTTAAGATATGTTTGTACAAGTAAATTTGAATTTTCATCAGACTTTTAAACCTGAAAGACAATATATTAGCAGTATATTAAGCATAGCAGATGGGAGTAGTTCTATGAATGTTAAAACAATATCAGCATGTACAGGAATTCCTCAAGGCCAAAGTAGTGGAAAAGTTGAACCACATATTAATTATGCTAAATATATGGGATTAATAAAGTATGAAAAAAAAGATGGTGAAATTACATTAAAAAGAACAAATCTTGGTGACATAGTATTTTTAGAAGATCCAGGATTACAGGAAGATTTATCGATATTATTAAGTCATGGAATGATGCTAAGAGAGAGAAATGGAGCAGAATTATGGAGTGTAATCTTTAAGAAAATATTGCCTCTATATAAAGAAGGAATTAAAAAAGATATATTGATGAAGGAGTTACAGTGGCTGTTTGATGGTAAAGCAAATAAAAAAAATGTTGCACCATTTATGGGATCTTATGAGGACATATATTCATCCATCAATATACTTAAAATTGAAGATGAAACTTTAAAATTAAATTCATTGCAATATAATAAAGAATTTATATTTTTATATGCATATATATTGTGGGAGTATTGGGAAGAAATGTTTAATAATCAAGAAGAAATTTCATCATTACAGTTAAATGAATTAAGATTTGGTAAGGCATTTGGGTGGAGTGTACAATCAGAATATGAGGTATTAGAACATTTATCTGATAGAGGTTTAATACGACTTAATAGACAACTTATGCCTTATACCTTACTTAAGCTTGTAAGTAAAGAGGCATTAGCAGAAAAACTATACAGTGAATTGTGTTAGGAGGGGCTATATGGAGTTAGGTAATATACTTGAGTTTAGAAAAGACTTATATTTTGAAGGTGCAGTTCAGATAGATTGGTTCTATAATCCTGACAAAGCATCTAAAGTTGCAGAAAATTTTGTTTTTCATGGAAGTCAATATTTTGGAGTTGAAGAACAAGGATGTGTAAATAAGAAAAGAATAGATACAATTAGTTTAACTGAACAATTAGTTTCGAAATTAAATGATGATAGAGCAAATGCACTCTCATTAGCAATAGCAGACTATGGTACTGGAAAATCACATTTAGCAGTTACTTTAGCTCAGATTTTTTCTGGACCAGAATATATGCCTGAAACATATGGAAAAATAATTTCTAATATATCTATTATCGATAAAGAGGCAGCAAATAGAATTAAAGTTTTAAGTGAAGATCGTAATTTTGTAATGGCTATAAATGGTATGAGAGATTTTAATCTTCATGCTGAAGTATTAAAGGCAGCACAAAAAAGTTTGAAACTTTATGGATTATCAGATGATAATCTTAGAAAACTTAATAGAGCACTTGAAACAGCAGAAATATTTTTTAGTAGAAACTCACAAACATCTATTTCTTTATTTGAAGGAATTGCTGAGAAAAAAGGATGGTTAGAAAAGGGACAAAAATTACTAGATAAGATAAGCAATAGTTTAATGGTAGATGACGAGGCTTTTGATATTGTAAACAAAGCTTATTTTGAGATTAATGGACAAGAGATTAGATGGGATGAAGGTATTTCAGCATCTAATATTTTAGAAATGCTTATTTCTGAATACTGTGGAATAAATGGAAAGTTTGATCGTATAATTATATTATTTGATGAATTTGGAAGATACTTAGAGTATGCATCAGGGGTTAATGCGGCAAGATCTGGTGATTCTGCATTGCAGCAGATATTTGAAACAGCACAGAATGCTGAAGGAACATTACAAGTAATAAATTTTATTCAATCAGATATTAAGACTTATCTACAAAGAGTAGATCAAACTAAAAATATAAGCAGATATATTGGAAGATATGATGCAAGTGACAAATACTATATATCTTCTAATTTAGAGACTGTTTTTGCAAATTTAATTCAAAGAAAAGATAAGAAGCTTTTCGATAATACTATTGTAAAATGGCAGAATGAAAATGAAGTTAAATGGAAAAATATTTTTAATAAGTTAAATAAGTGGTTGTTAACAAAGGGAATATGGAAAGACTATACCCTCTTTAGAAAGGTTATTGTTGAAGGAATATACCCGATTCACCCATTATCAACGTTTATGCTTACACAGTTATCTGATTATTTACAAAATAGATCATCACTGACTTTAATTAGTCAGTATATTGAGAATGCATCTTCAAGTGAGGTAACTGATAGTCCTATTATAATTATGCCAGAATACTTGATGAGTGGTGATTTATACATTGAAATGCTTGCGGCAGAACAAGAAGGAAAGCAACCATCACAACAATGCATTAGGTATGATAATATATTTAGAAAGTTTGGAGATAAGCTATCAGATAAATCCCTAATTGTACTTCGATCAAATTTAATACTAAGAATATTAAGATTTAGAACTGCTGATTATGATGAAGCTAGAGAGGCATTATCACTTTGCTCAGGATTATCTATTTGTGAAATTGATAATGAATTAAAGTGGTTAGAAAATGAATATGCGGTTTTAGGCTTTGATGATCATGCTGGTTGCTTTGATTTTATGGAAGAATCAAATGGTGCGCACGACTTTAAAATAATAAAGAAACGTTTAATGGCAAGCACAAAAATTGATAAATCTATAATTGCTAGTGTGAAAATTCAAGATATTGCAGGAGTATTAGAAGCGCAGACTACAAATTTTGGAATTCAACATAAAATATCTACAAATGAATGGGTATTTAAACAAGAATTATATCCTATTGAGGATTTTACAGAAGCAAAAGTAAATTCATACTTAGAAGAATGGAATAATGCTACTAGCTCAATTTTACCAAAAGGTCATTTGGTATGGCTTTATGTTAATAAAGATACAGATAATGTATATATTCAAAGAGCAAAGAAGTTAACAGAAATATTTGAGGGAACTCCTATTGTTATTATGATTCTAAATGACGAAGAAAATAGATTATTTGAATGTTTACTTGAATATTGTGTGTTAGATAGTATGGATGATCTAAACATAAAGAAATATGAAAGACACTATCTAGATGCTTTCGAACAAGCAAAGAATAATTTAAAAGATGAAATTGATGAACTTAAAAAGAAGAGATTAGTAATGAATAAAGATGGTTTTACAAGTATTAATATAAGAATGCCAGGATTTTTAACTAGTATATTTGAAAAAATTTATCCCCAAGCTGTATCATTCTGGTTTGATGGGTTTGTTACCAAAGGTAATAATTTGGGAGGAAAAGGTGGAATATATTACTGTTCTATTATAAAAATGCTTCTTTCAAATTCTGTAAATGATGCAACAATTCATAATTTCAGCAGTGATATTAGAAATCGAATTGAAGCTGTATTAATGACTTCAACTAGTACTTCATGGAAATGTATAAATGATGAATACAGAGTGATTTCACCAGAAGATAGTAAGGTAAAAGCAGTTTACGAAAAAATCGTTAAAAATATTAATTCAAAAGTGGAGCTGGGATGCAAAGATATTTTTGATGTATATTGTAAACCCCCTTATGGAATGAGTGAAGATGTTATTATATTAATGATTTCTGTTATTTGTGCAAATCTTAATTATTGTTTACGTTTTAGATATAAAGGAAAGTTGATTAATATTGCTGCATGGAAAGAACTAGTGGTGATTAAAGATAAAAAAATTGATGTACAGGTAGTGAAGGAATCATCATTTGTTTTAGTTGATGCTGGTGAGGTGGTAGAAAAATATCTAAGATATTTTGAAATAATAAAAAATAATCATGATATTTCAAAAGTTGAGCAATTATCCAATAAATTATGTGAAATGCTCAAGATAGATGAAATTCCTGAAGAGTTACAAACAAACTATTTATTAGCACAAAAATATTTGGAATCTGGTAAAAAGGCAAAAGAGGAATTGTTTATGGTTATTAGCGATATAAATGAAAAATTTTATGATGCTATAGAGAATAACAATTTATATAATGGACTAGTTGCCTTAGAGCTATTAAAAAAAATGCCTATAACAAAAATTTTTGGAAATAGCGGATATAAGTTTGATGAGAATTCACGAAAAAAACTTATAAATATAGAAAAGCAAATTTCTATATTTATTTCAGAAACTATAGATTTATATATTTCTAATATGTATTGCAGGTCAGTAGAATCAGTTAATACATTTAGAAATCACAATACTAAAATTCAAATTAAGCTTGAAGAATTGGGCTTTCCAGATTATGCTCAAAAAGTGAAGAAACAAAAGGAAAAGGAGCTAAATAATATAGAAGAAATACGATCACGTCAAGAATTAAGAGAAGATTACTCTAAATATATTGAAGAAAGTAAAATAGATCGATTTACAACTTATGTTAATATATGTACTATCTTAAAGGAAGGAAAGGAATTATGGAAGAGAGTAGAAAAATATAAAGCTACATTAGGAAAAGATGCTGCTACTATTACAAAGGCACTTGATAGTCGTATTAATGAATTAACTAAGGCAAAAGATAGAATTACTCAAGATATGACGGACATATGGGATGATTTATTTCAAGTTAATAATACAGAAGATGTAGAAGATTTACTTGAACGCATTAATTTAGTTTTAAAGAAAGGTATTTCATCAGCAGATCAACAAAGTTTTGAAGAATTGCAAGAGAATTTGCAGGAGCTCTTAGAAGATATAAGCAGAATAAAAAATGTAACTGAATCAAGAAAATTATTTTTAGAAGTTTCAAAAGAAGTAAAAGGAAAATATATAAATTCGGAATTTGATTTTGAAGTAATCACTATTATAGAAACCGTTATACTAGAGATTTCTAAATCAATTGATATAAAAGAGAATAAATGGAAGGATAAAAATCTGACATTAGGTGATAAGAGCAGATCAAGTGTTCATAAATGGAAAGAAAATATCAAGTATTTACCGGAATATTTATCAAAAAATACTTTAGACGCTATAAATATGTTAGATTTAGAAGCTAATTTAATAATCAGTGAAGGCAAAATTGAAGATGTAGTATTCTATTTTGAAAAGCTAGATGAAACTGAACGTAAAGAATGTGTAAGTAAATTACTGGAAATAATAAATCTATAAGATAAGAGCTTCATATTAATAAGCTAGATTTAAAATATTGGGTTTTAAACTTATTATAATGCCTAATTTTGTTATATAATAATATTACAGAATTAGGCATTAACTATGTAAAATAATATAAACACTGGAGATAATTAAATGAGTAAAGAACGATCAGATTCATGGAGTAAAATAGAAAATAAAGATATAGATTCAATAGCAAGAAAAACAGTAGATTATAGTACATTTAAATATGGTACTGTAATACCTGCACGATATTATAAAGGATTTTTGGATAATTTATCAGGTGAATTAATTAAGGGAAGTAAGATAAACGTAATCTTAACCATAGAAGATAAAAACTATGAAAGTGTAATTGATTATCCTAATCTTAATAGAAAAAATTCTGTAATTAGAATTATGTTTAGCAAGAAACTGAAGGATTATTTAGCAAAAGAATTATACATTAGTTATAACTATATTATTGAAATGAAGGATAGACAAAATAACAATAAGCTTATAAAATTGCCAGAAGAACTTAAAGAAAGCATGGATTTTTACAAAGGTCCACAAAAAGATACTTTCATAGTAAAGCTCATAAGGAAGAATCAATCAGTAACTGAAAGTACAGATATTGATGAAAATCAAGAAGTAGAAGATGAAGATATAATTGATATTGAAGATGATCAATCTGAAGTTGAAACTATTACAGACTTCAATGTTTCATCAACCATAGATTACATCTACAGCTACATA
>AZMM01018596.1_pt1 | contig 16008 bp, 16 predicted proteins | sample 87071 | NCBI WGS metagenome assembly AZMM01 (sample SAMN02316559, study PRJNA219732) | human gut metagenome | biome: human gut | host: Homo sapiens | place: USA: Comer Children's Hospital at the University of Chicago | collected 2012-02-10 | reverse complement strand
ATTGTACCATCTAGTCGTAAATATCCATTTATCAACTTTAAAGCGGAACGTGAGATTGGTAATGATCTCTTGACAGTAGAAAATCTAACTGTAAAGATTGATGGTGAGACTATTTTAGATAATATCAGCTTTATCTTGCGTCCAGGTGATAAGACAGCGCTTATTGGACAAAATGACATCCAAACGACTGCATTAATTCGTGCAATCATGGGGGACATTGACTATGAAGGAACTGTCAAGTGGGGAGTTACAACTAGTCGATCATATCTACCAAAAGACAACAGTCGTGATTTTGCAGGTGGTGAAAGTATTCTTGATTGGCTTCGTCAATTTGCAAGTAAAGAAGAAGATGACAATACTTTCCTTCGTGGTTTCTTAGGACGGATGCTCTTTTCGGGTGACGAAGTTAACAAGTCTGTCAACGTCTTGTCAGGGGGAGAAAAAGTTCGTGTCATGCTTTCAAAACTCATGCTCTTAAAATCAAATGTCCTTGTACTTGATGATCCAACCAATCACTTGGACTTGGAATCTATCTCAAGCTTGAATGATGGATTGAAAAACTTTAAAGAATCAATCATCTTTGCCAGCCATGATCACGAGTTTATTCAAACTCTAGCCAACCATATCATTGTCTTGTCTAAAAATGGCGTCATTGACCGTATCGATGAAACCTATGATGAATTCCTAGAGAATGCAGAAGTACAAGCAAAAGTTAAAGAACTTTGGAAAGACTAAAAAAATTCAAAACTCAGTTGGGTTAACCAGCTGAGTTTTCTAACATTTTATGAGGTAACATGAAATTATTTTTTAAAACATATTGGACCTATTTTGTTTCTTTCATCATTCCCATAATCATTATGATAGGAGTATATCTATCTCAAGGTATCTACTGGAATAGCGATACATCTCCACTATTAGGAGATGGGTTTCATCAATACGTTATTTTTGATATAGCTCTAAGAAATATCCTACACGGAAATGGTAGTTTGTTCTACACCTTTACAAGTGGCCTCGGATTGAATTTCTATGCCCTATCTAGTTATTACTTGGGTAGTTTCCTTTCACCACTAGTTTACTTTTTTGATCTAACTAATATGCCAGATGCTGTCTATCTGACAACTCTCTTAAAATTTGGATTGATTGGACTGTCAACTTACTTTAGTTTAAATAAATTATTTCAATCGATTCCTAATCCTTTAAAACTAGCTTTATCTACTTCCTATGCTCTGATGAGTTTCACTGTCAGTCAATTAGAGATAAAAACCTGGCTAGATGTTTTTATCTTGATTCCTTTAATTATAACTGGTTTACAGATACTCATCACTAAAAAGAAATTCCTATTGTACTTTACAAGTCTGTCAATCTTATTTATCCAAAACTATTATTTTGGCTATATGACAGCATTGTTTCTTATTTTCTGGTATCTCTGTCAAATTTCTTGGGACTTTAAAACCCGAAAATCATCTTTTCTTGATTTCATAATCACCTCCGTTTTAGCTGGTATGGCTAGTTTGATTCTGACTCTTCCTACTCTGTTTGATTTACAGATACATGGGGAAAAATTGACTGAAGTTACAAAGTTTCAAACTGAAAGTAGCTGGTATCTTGATCTTTTTGCTAAGCAATTCATCGGTTCCTTTGATACAACAAAGTATGGGGCCATCCCAATGATTTTTGTTGGACTACTTCCCTTTATTTTGACCATTTTATTTTTTACGCTGAAATCTATTAAGTTTCACGTGAAACTTATCTATGCAATCTTCTTTACATTTCTAATTGCAAGCTTTTATATTGAAGTTCTTGATTTATTTTGGCAAGGCATGCATACTCCAAACATGTTTTTACATCGCTATGCTTGGATTTTCTCTACCTTGTTAATTTACACAGCAGCGGAAGTCTTAAATCGTCTGAAAGAAATTAAAATCTGGAATTTTTTAGTTTCGCTTTTTCTTATAGTAACAGGATTTTTAGCTACCATCTATCTAAAATCGCATTATTCTTTTTTAACAGATTTGAATATTCTGCTTACTCTTGAATTTTTGGTTGTCTATTCGCTTTTACTCCTTGCAGTTATCAAAAAGTTTATCTCTGTAAATCTATTTGCCATTCTAATCTCTTTATTTATAATGGTTGAAATGAGTTTAAATGCTTCATCTCAAATGGACGGAATTGCTAAAGAATGGGGTTTTGCTTCTCGAAGTTCATATAATCGAGATATCCCAGCTATGGAATCTTTCTCAACAGATATTGGAAATCAATTTACTCGTACTGAAAAACTACAAACTCAGACAGGAAATGACAGTATGAAATTCAACTACAATGGAATCTCTCAATTTTCATCTGTTCGAAATCGTTCAGCAAGCTCTACTTTGGATAAACTCGGGTTTAAATCCTCTGGGACTAATCTCAATCTCCGCTATGCAAATAATAGTATTTTGGCTGATAGTTTATTTGGTATCCAGTACAATATCTCAGACAGTCCTATTGATAAGTATGGTTTTAAAGATATCTATCAAAAAGATAATCTTACCCTATATGAAAATCAATACTCTCTTCCGATTGCATTTGCTAGTCAATCTGTTTACAATGATGTCAAGTTCAATGAACATACCTTGGATAATCAGGCCTCATTTTTAAATCAACTTGCTAACGTCAATTTTGATTATTTTTCTCCAATCCCTTATGACAAAACAGAAAATACTGATGATTTGATTAGTGTTACAAGTTCTTCAAATGAGGATGCAGCAATCCAGTATCAAATTGAAGTACCAGAAAACAGCCAAGTTTATCTTTCTTTCACAAATCTTCACTTTTCTAATGATAAACAAAAGAAAGTTGACATCCTTGTAAATGGTGAAAAAAAGACTTTTACAACTGATAATATCTTCTCCTTCTTTAATCTAGGCTATACAAAAGAGAAAAAAACTTTCAATATCAATGTTAGTTTCCCTGGAAATTCACAAGTATCATTTGAATCTCCTACCTTCTATCGTTTAGATACCCAAACTTTAACTGAGGCAATTCAAAAAATTAAAGAACAGCCTGTAACAGTATCAACTTCTAAAAACAAGGTTTTTGCTACATATGATGTCCAACAAGATACATCTATTTTCTTCACCATTCCTTATGACAAAGGTTGGTCTGCCTACCAAGATGATAAGAAAATAGAAATTAAACAAGCTCAAACTGGATTTATGAAAGTTGATGTTCCCAAGGGAAAAGGAACTATTACACTTTCCTTTATTCCCAATGGTTTTATTACTGGATCAATCTGTTCCTTTACTTCACTTTTACTATTTGGAATTTATAATCACAAACGAAAGTCATCTAAGACATAAAAAAATCGACCAATTAATCGGTCGATTTTTTTAATCTTCTTCCATTTTCTTAGGTTGATAGGCTAGCATACCTAAACCAATAAATAGGGCTAATATCACGACAAGGTAAACGACTTGATGATGAATATTTCCTGTCATAGAGATTGTTTGTCGTAATCCCGAAACTGAATAACTCATTGGTAACCAGGGATTAATAGCTCTAAAGAAATCATTTGTCAAAGCAAGCGGGTAAGTACCTTCACTTGATGCTAACTGTAATAAAAGCAAAATAAGAGAAAAGAAAGCTCCTATACGGCTATTCCATGTTGTTAAAGCGGTCACCATGGACATGAATACTAAACTTGTTAGGATAATGAGAATAAATGTTCTCATCTCATGATTAGCCGTTAGACCAACAAGATGAACTCCTCCATATACCAAAATTCCTGCCAAAACAGCTATAATACCATTTATTTCTGCTCGAGATTTCAACCAAGCCCAACGACTCTCTGGATGACGTCCTGAAGGCAACTTCGCAAAGATCATATTCGTTGATATTGCTGCAACAAAGAGAGCAACTGATATCATATAAGGAGCCATTGCAATTCCATTTACAGGAACTTGATCATTGTCTGTTTTTGAAAGATTGAGTGGATTTGACAAAATCTCTGCATTTTTAGATTCCGTTGATGCTGATTTAAGTTGATCTCTAGCATTACTTAATCCTTGTCCCAAAGAAGCAACTCCTATCTGTAAACCTTCCAATCCAGAAGTTAACTTTGTTCCACCTTCTGCAAGTTTACCAGATCCATCTGCCAAGTTATTAGCTCCATTCTCTAATTGAGAAGCACCTGAAAGTAACTGACTGGATTTGTCTGCTAATTGACCAGATCCTGATTGTAATTTATCAACTCCTGCCATTAATTCTTGACTCTTTTGATTCAATTGGTTAGAGCCAGTTGATAATTTTTCAATACCAGACACTAATTCTGGAGTTTTTTCAACTAATTGACCAACTCCTGCTGTCAAGTTAGAAGATTTTTGTGTCAAGGTAGTTGAGCCTGAAACTAGTTGATCCAGACTACCTGTCAAGGTGGAATTCTTTTCACTTAGTTGACTTGCGCCTTGAGAAACTTTATCAACACCTGCAGTATATGCATTTACACCCGATGTAATCGACTGACTGGCAGGAACTAATTTGCTAGCAACAGCTCCTTGTATCTCTGTTAATCCACTTGACAATCCTGTCAAAGAAGTAGAAGCAATAGGTAATACTTGATTAGCTTGATTTTTTAAAGTCGAAAGATTAGAAGATTGATTTTGTAAGTTTTCTAAACTTCCTTGTAAACCTTGAACTAAAGCTACAATTGACTGTGCTGATTGAATACTATCAGTCGAATTTTGAGATACAGAAGCACTTATCTCAGCTTGTTGCTCACTTGTCAAAGATTGATAAGCTGCTGTCGATTGAATATTAGCTAATGTAGTCGCTTTATCAGACTGAGCACTTGCTAACATTTGATTAGAAAGAGATACTATACTTGATAAAACAGAATCTAATTGTTTTGTATCTCCAACATCAATATTTTGAATAGCTTGATTTAACTGATTTAGACCAGAAGATAATTGATTAATTTGATCTTTTTGCTCAGACGAAGCATCTAACTTGCTAGAAAGTTGTTGAATTCCTTCACTTAATTGCTCCACCCCCATTCGAAGTGTAGCTGATTGATTAGATAACTGATTAGCACCTGTTGCAAGACTTCCCACTCCATTGGTGTAGGCACTAACACCAGATGAAAATTGATTAAGACCAGCATTGAGCTGAGAAACACCGCCAGTATAGGACTCTACACCAGTATATAGTTGATTGATTCCTCCTACTAATTCAGGACTTTTAGAAGATAATTGACCTAATCCGCTATCTAATTGACTCACTGCACCAGTATATGTAACTAAACCACTATTAAAATTTCCTAATCCAAGATGAAGTTGTTCAACACCAGAGACATAAGAGGATAATCCTTTAGTAAACTGCTCCGTTCCATTTGAAAATGTTAAACTTGAATCTGCTAAAGAGTGTAGGTTAGTAGTTAATGTTTGACTTCCTGCCACTAACTGATTCGCTCCATCAGTTAGTTTTTCACTACCAGACGCTGCTTGACTCATACCATCCTTTAAATCGACCATCTTGTTAAAGAAAGCTTTAGTATAAGTCTCGGTTACATTGGTAGAAACACTCTGCTTTAATTGTGTCATAGCAGAATCACTCATCTTACTTGCAATAAAGCTATGACCACTTGAAGTCTGATAATCGATCTGCATTTGTTCTGGGTGATCCGTTAAAATAGAAGATGCTTTTTCAGATAGATCACTTGGCAAAGTGACTACCATAAAATAATCACCGTTTTCTAGACCCTTCTTACCTTCTTCTTCATCTACAAAATGAAAATCCAATGATTTATTTTGCTCTAAATTAGACACCATATCTTTTCCTATAGACATGCTATTACCATTATAAGAGGCCTCTTTATCATTATTGACAACTGCCACAGGTAAGTCAGACACTTGACCATATGGATCCCACATTGAGGATAAAAATATGATATTGTACAGAGCGGGAATAAGAGAAACCCCTATCATGACAATAATAAAGGTTGGTTTTTTAAAAATTGCTTTCCATTCTTTAAACATAGTTTCTCCTTTTTTAAACATATTGTCTAAAATTTTGATATAATAGATTATACAATAAAAAATCTAAATTACAAGATAAAAAATCCATTTTTAGACATATAGTCTAATTTGTTTACAAGGAGGAAATATGAAAGAAAGTAACAAACGCTTAAAAACAAAGCGAACTATTGAAAATGCTATGGTAGAATTACTGATGGAACAACCATTTGATCAAATTTCTACTGTCAAGTTAGCAGAAAAGGCCGGAATTAGTCGTTCCAGTTTCTATACGCACTATAAGGATAAGTATGATATGATCGAGCACTATCAAAGCAAGCTATTTCATACATTTGAATATATTTTTCAAAAACATGCTCATCACAAAAGAGATGCTATTCTAGAAGTATTTGAATATCTAGAGTCAGAACCACTTCTAGCTGCCCTTCTTTCTGAAAATGGGACCAAAGAAATCCAAAATTTCTTACGAAATAAACTTCATATCATGCTCAGTACAGATTTACAAAAGCGATTTATGCAACTGAATCTCAATACCACTGAATTAGAATATAGTAGCATCTATCTAACTCACGCACTTTTTGGTGTCTGCCAAACTTGGATTGCACATGGAAAAAAAGAAAGTCCTCAAGAAATAACAGACTTCCTTATGAAAATGCTTGGTGATACAAATTGATACAAAAAGAGGAACACAGTTGTGTTCCCTTTTATCTATACTCCGCCAGTAGGACTCGAACCTACGACATCATGATTAACAGTCATGCGCTACTACCAACTGAGCTATGGCGGATAAAATAGTCCGTACGGGATTCGAACCCGTGTTACCGCCGTGAAAAGGCGGTGTCTTAACCCCTTGACCAACGGACCTTCTATCTGTAGCAGATATAACCATTATATCAATTTCTTGCTAATTGTCAATTACTTTTGAGATTTTTTCTCTAGAATATCTTTTAATTTTCTAATTTTTAATCTTGAAATAGGACAACGATGGTCTTCATAGAAAACAATTTCTAGATTTTTTCGATCAATTTCTCTGATATTGCCTATATTTACCAAAAATGACTTATGAGGAGAATAAAATCTCTGAGTATGTTTGTCCTTTTCCTGAATATCTGTCATGGTACCGTAAAACTCTTTGGCAAAATTCTTACCAATAATGCGTAATTTATGAGAGACACCTGTCGTTTCAATATACAAAATATCATGGTAAGGAATTTTTAAATCATTTCCCTTGTAATTGTAGTCAAAATAATCTACAACATCTTCATTTTCAAGTAACATACTCTTCGTGTAGAAGATATTTTGCTCAATTCTCTTCTTAAACAACTCATCATTGATATCCTTATCAACAAAATCTAAGGCTGATACCTGGTATTTATAGGTTAGAGTCGCAAACTCTGATCGACTGGTGATAAAGACGATAATAGCGTAAGGATTGTGATGACGAATAAACTGAGCAACTTCAAACCCTTTTTTCTCAATTCCATGAATATCAATATCTAGAAAATAAAGCTGGTTTACTTCATCATTTTCGATATATTCCTTAAACTCACGAACTTTTCCCGTTGTCTTGTATGATATTGGAATATTCGATTCTTTCGAAATTTCATCCAATATTCTCTCTAGTCTCACTTGATGTTCAATAACATCTTCTAAAATTAAAACTTTCATTCAAATTCCCTCTTAAATCTAATGATTTGTCTAAATGTACTGCCTTCCATCTCTGTTTCTAAAATAATATTATTGTACTTATCTAATAATTCTTTCACATTATTTAATCCTACTCCGCGATTTCTTCCCTTAGTAGAGAATCCTAAAGCAAATAGATCTCCAGAAGGAGTCATCGTCATTTTACATGAATTCTGAATCACAATCACTGTTTCAGTTTCCATCTTAATAACTGCTACTTCCATCTGCTTTTTATAACTATCAGCTGATCCTTCGACAGCATTGTTCAATAAAACGCTCATAATACGAACTAAATCCAGCAGGTCTATTGGAAGCTTGGTAATCGTATCTTTTACTTCCAGTGTAAACTCTACACCATTATTTCGAGCATAGACAATTGACTGAGCAACCAAACTTCGTAAAGCTGAATCTTCTATGTTGTTCAAGTCAAAGTAAGTATACTTATCTGAACGCAGTTTGTGATTTGCTTTGACCAAAACTTCATTGTAAACTCTGTCAATTTCCTGTAAATTACCACTGTCAATTGCCATCTGCATGCTGACAAGCATCCCAGCATAATCATGTCGAAACCCACGGATTTCATTATACAGTCCAACAATTTCATCTGTGTAATTCTGTAAATGTTTCTGTTCAAATTTCTTCTGCTTCAAAGCAATCTCTTTTTCCATTTGTTCTTTATGCGAATTCATTGCAAAGAAGGTCAAAAGGAGAGAAATAAAGACAATAGATGATAAAATACTTCCAAAACTATTCAAATGTTTAATCGTACTTACCATATTTGAAACGAAAGATACAATATGGAGCAGTAGTAAGGCAAAAAATACTTTTTTCAAGAAAGGATAAAGGTAATCCTTATCAAAATAGTTTAGTTCCAAATGGAAATAATGAATGATTTTTAAGACAACAAAATAGGTCAACGTTGAGATTGCTAAAAAGAATAGGCCATAATATTGTAAAACAAAATTGTCTCCTGTTATAGAGGAGAACGTTACGGACAGAAAGTTATGAGTGCTCTCATATAAAAGAGATAGTAGTAAACTTAGGAATAGTCCTCTATCCCTCTCATACTGTTTGATCCATCGAAAATAGGAATATAATCCCAAAGGAAATAAAAATGTTACAATTCCTAACCCATCTAAAGATAGAAAATAGAAGGGAAGTTCAAGTACTGCTTCTACTAGTAATGTATAAGCACCAAAAACGTATAGTTCCTTTGCTTTTATTTGACCTTTACAAATTAAATGGTAACTGTGACTAAGAATTAGAAAATATAATATAAAATCCACTACTAGGAAAAAATCCATTCTGCTACTCCTTTATCTTCTTCTAAATAAATTAAATAAAGCACCATCTGGTTTCCTCATCTCCCCACCTTGAATCTTTTGCAAGTCTTTTTCCTTCAAGGCTACAAACTGTTCCAATTTAACTGTGTTTTTCATAATAAAATCTCCTCAAATGTTTTTTTCTTGTAAGCTAACTTACAAAAACTATTATACAAAATGGAATTTCGTTTTAGATAAAATTCTCTCAACTGTCATTTTTTTATCCCCAAGTGTACTTTTTTAAGAAAAAAGCCGGGAAAATTCCCAGCTTTGCTACTATATTGATCCCAGCAGGATTCGAACCTGCGACCGTTCGCTTAGAAGGCGAATGCTCTATCCAGCTGAGCTATGAGACCGAACTTACTTCATTTTAGCAGAAAAAGGAAGGAGCGTCAAGGTTATTTATGGTAAGGACTCCCCTGTTGAATCATGAAAGCACGATAGATTTGTTCCACCAACACTAATTTCATCAACTGATGAGGAAGAGTTAATTGACCAAAGCTCATTAATAGATTTCCTCTTTTTTTCACTTCAGGAGACAGACCAAGACTGCCTCCAATAACAAAAGTAAGGTTTGAATAACCAGATATCATAATCTGGTCAATCGTTTGACTAAATTTCTCTGAAGGAAATTGTTTTCCTTCGATGGCCAATACAATCACATATTCCTTATCTGAAATCTTAGAGAGAATTCGTTGTCCCTCTTTTTCAAGGATTTGTTGATTTTCGAGTTGACTGGCACGATCTGGAGTTTTTTCATCAACTAACTCAACCTGTTCTACTTTTGCAAATCGACCAAGCCTTTTAATATACTCCGCGATCCCATCTTTTAAGTATTTTTCTTTTAATTTTCCAACGGTTATCAATTTAATTTTCATTCCCCTATTGTAGCATAATTCTTCAATTCCACAAATAATCCACAGCTATAGAAAGGAAATCTATTCTATAAAGTCCTTTTTAAAGCCATTTCTCAACTAAATTCTACAACTTATCCACAATTTGTGGATAACTTTAGTTGTTTAAGATATAATTAAGAAAGTTTTTCTATACTTTAGACAATTTGATATCCTTAGGAGGAAAATATGAAATCTTCATCTAATTTACTGAAAAAACTTGGAAACATAACCCTCATTTTCGTTGTAGGTTTTCTAGGTGGGATTCTTGGAACCTTTTTAACCTTACAAACCTCTCATTCTTCTACTTCAAATACTGAAAGTAAGCAAGTACACTCAACCACTGTTAAAACAGCTTATAAAAATACAACCTCAACTAGTGAGGCCGTAGATAAGGTGAAAAATGCTGTAGTTTCTGTGATTACTTATTCTGATTCTTCGAATCAAGGGTTATTTGAAAAAGAAGAAAACTCTGACTCACAAATTTCTAGTGAAGGTTCTGGGGTCATTTATAAAAAAGAAGGAAAATATGCCTACCTTGTTACCAATACCCATGTAATCAATGGTGCTAAAAAAGTAGATATTCTTTTAGCAGATGGGAATAAAGTCCCCGGAGAAGTAGTTGGGTCAGATGTCTATTCTGATATTGCAGTCGTTCGCATTAGTGCAGATAAAGCAAAGGCAGTAGCTGAATTCGGAGATTCAAACCAATTAACGGTCGGTGAGACTGCAATTGCAATTGGTAGCCCTCTTGGAACAGATTATGCTAATTCTGTTACCCAAGGGATTATTTCCAGCCAAGGCCGCAATGTGAAATTGAAAGCCGATAATGGACAAAATATCTCTACACGCGCTCTACAAACAGACGCAGCCATCAACCCAGGAAACTCTGGAGGTCCATTAATCAATATTCAAGGACAAGTCATTGGGATTACCTCAAGTAAAATTTCAAATAACGGACAAACTTCAGTAGAAGGAATGGGATTTGCAATTCCTGCAAATGATGTTGTCAATATTATCAAGCAACTAGAAGAAAAAGGAAAAGTAGTTCGACCAGCTCTTGGAATCCAAATGATGGATTTATCCAACCTTTCAACTTCTGATTTAAGCCAATTAAAACTTCCTGAAAAAATCTCTGGAGGAGTACTAGTTCGTTCAACACTTGAAAATATGCCTGCTTCAGATAAATTGCAACGTTATGATGTCATCACAAAGATCGATGATACAGATATCGAGTCAACGGCAGATTTACAATCCGCCCTCTATTCTCACCAAATCAATGATACGATCAAGGTCACATTCTATCGTGATGGAAAACAACAAACAACTTCTATCAAGTTGACAAAATCAACTGAGGATCTGAGCGATTAACTTTCACTTTCTTGACATACTTGTAAACACACCTTTACGAATTTGTAAAGGTGTGTTATTCTATTCATAAGATGGAAAAATTAGAAAAAATAGCGGTAAAGGACATTCGAACCAATCCTTTCCAACCAAGAAAAGTATTTGATCAAGAAAAATTAGAAGAACTGGCTCAGTCAATCAAAGAAAATGGCTTAATTCAACCCATTATTGTCAGAAAATCTCCAATAATTGGTTTTGAATTGCTTGCAGGTGAAAGACGTTTTAGAGCTTCAAAAATTGCTGGATTAGATCTTGTTCCTGCGATTATTAAAGAGTTAACGGATCAAGAAATGATGCGACAAGCCATTATTGAAAATCTTCAACGAGAAGATCTCAATCCAATTGAAGAAGCTATCTCCTACCAGAAGCTCGTTGATCATGGCTATAAGCACGACCAAATCGCTCAATTTATGGGGAAATCTAGACCCTATATCAGCAATATGCTTCGCTTGTTACATCTAGCTCTCTCTGTTCAAGAAGCAGTCATTCAAAATGATATTTCTTCGGCTCACGCGCGTGTTCTTGTTCCTCTTGATGAAGAAGAGCAGCGCTTTTGGTTGGAGCGAATCAAACAGGATCATTTAAATGTTCGAACATTAGAAAATAAGATCAGTTCAAAAAGAAAACAGAAAAATAAAAAAGCAAAAGAGAGCTTCCTACTAGAAGAGGAACAACGATTGAAAAAAATATTAGGAACAGATGTGACGATACACTCCTCTTCTCAAAATAAAGGAACTATCCAAATTTCTTTTTCCAGTCTTGATGAATACCAACGAATTATCAACAGCCTCAAATAAGGCTGTTATTTTTATTTTTTATATTGACAAGCTTTTCCACCATAAAAATCTTTTGTAAATAGCAGAAAAATAAGAATATTCTCTAGTTATCCCCACTTTGTGGATAACTTTTAAAAACAATGTGAATTTAAATCCACAACTTGTGGAAAAGTTTAAAACTATAATTTAATTTCATGAAATTTAGCCTGTGGAAAACTATTTTTGTTTGTGGTAGAATAGGAGTACGTATGATTTGATACAATTCAAGAAAAGGAGGGAAGTCTGATAGTGTCACAAGAAGAGCAATTTTGGTCTCGTTTTTTAGAATTAGCCCAATTACAACTAAAAGATAGTGCCTATGATTTTTTTGTCGCCGATTCAAAATTAGTCAAAATCGATGGAGAAACGGCTACCATTTATCTTGATGGAAATTATAAAGAATTATTTTGGGAAACAAATCTAAAAAATGCTTTGATCACAGCCAGCTTTGAAGTCTACAATACAGATTTGAAGTTCCATTTCGTTTTTGAAGATACCGAAGAAATTCCTAGTAGTCATAGCGGTGAGAATAGGAGATTATCTTCAGGTAGCTTAACAACCGAACCGTTACCTAAAATTGATACAGGTCTGAAATCAAAGTACACCTTTGATAATTTTGTGCAAGGGGATGGAAATATTTGGGCGAAAGCAGCAGCGCTTGCAGTTTCTGAAAATCTTGCAACAACTTACAACCCTCTCTTTATCTATGGTGGACCAGGGCTTGGAAAGACTCACCTATTGAACGCAATTGGAAATCAAATCCTAGAAAATATTCCAAATGCACGGGTTAAGTATGTTCCAGCAGAAACCTTTATTAATGAATTTTTAGAACACCTTCGATTAGGAGAAATGAAGACGTTCAAGAATACCTATCGAAGTCTTGATCTCTTACTGATCGATGATATCCAGTCACTCGGCGGGAAAAAAGTCACAACTCAAGAGGAATTCTTTAATACCTTTAATGCCCTCCATAGCGACAACAAACAGATTGTTCTAACAAGCGATCGAAGTCCGGATCATTTAGATAGTCTTGAAGAGCGACTGGTTACTCGTTTCAAATGGGGACTAACGCAAAATATAACACCACCTGATTTTGAAACTCGGATTGCCATCTTACGGAATAAAATTGAAGATCTAGACTATATTTTTCCTAATGACACACTGGAATATCTAGCAGGTCAGTTTGATTCAAATGTCCGAGACTTAGAAGGTGCCTTAAATGATATTTCTTTAATGGCGAAGGTTAAGAAACTAAAAGAAATTACGATCGATGTTGCAGCTGAAGCTATTCGAGCTCGTAAAAACGATAATAGCAAGACGCTTGTCATCCCCATTGAAAAAATTCAGGAAGCAGTTGGAGCCTTTTATGGAGTCAGTGTAAAAGAAATCAAAGGTTCTCGAAGAGTTCAGAATATTGTCCTAGCACGACAAGTGGCCATGTATCTTTCAAGAGAGATGACAGACAACTCACTTCCTCGAATCGGAAAAGAATTCGGTGGAAAAGACCACACGACCGTCATTCATGCTTATGAAAAAATTAAAAGTATGGTCGACACAGATGATAATCTACGACTCGAAATTCAAAGTATCAAGAAAAAGTTAAATTAATCTGTGGATAACTTTCTCTTAACTTCTAGGGGTTATGCACATTTTTTAAACAAGTAACTTTTTAAGTCATAGATAGGATTCAGAGAGTTTTCCACAACTTCCACACAACCTACTATTACTATTAACTTACTAATCATAAAATAAATAAAAGGAATGACCATGATAAATTTTTCTATTAACAAAACTTTATTTTTACAAGCACTAAATACTACCAAAAGAGCGATCAGTTCAAAAAATGCTATCCCAATTCTTTCCACGATTAAAATTGATGTCACTCCAGAAGGAGTTGCCTTATCTGGATCGAATGGCCAAATTTCAATTGAAAACTTTATTTCTATCAAAGATGAAAATGCTGGTTTACTAGTGACCTCCCCAGGTTCTATTTTATTGGAAGCAACTTTCTTTATTAATGTGGTTTCAAGTTTACCAGATGTTACTTTAGATTTTAAAGAGATTGAACAAAAACAGGTTCTTTTAACAAGTGGAAAATCAGAAATTACACTTAAAGGAAAAGATGCAGATCAATATCCACGTATTCAAGAAATTGCTGCAAGTAATCCATTAGTTTTGGAAACAAAATTATTAAAACAATTAATTAATGAAACAGCATTTGCAGCAAGTGTACAAGAAAGTCGGCCAATTTTGACAGGTGTTCACTTTGTTCTATCGGATAATAAAGAGCTAAAAACAGTAGCAACAGACTCTCACCGTATGAGTCAAAAAGTGATTACACTGGAGAAAAATGGAGACAACTTTGATGTTGTCATCCCAAGTCGCTCTCTTCGTGAATTCACCTCTGTCTTTTCTGATGATATTGAAACAGTTGAAGTTTTCTTTGCTAACAATCAAATCCTATTTAGAAGTGAACACATTAGTTTTTATACCCGTTTGCTAGAAGGAAATTATCCTGATACAGACCGTCTCATTCCAACAGAATTCAATACAGAGGCAACCTTCAATGTGGCCAACCTTCGATTTGCAATGGAGCGTGCTCGTCTTCTTTCAAATGCGACTCAAAACGGAACGGTTAAATTAGAGTTCAAAAATGGAGTGGTTTCTTCCCACGTTCATTCACCAGAAGTTGGGCGAGTAAATGAAGAGATCGATACGAGCGCCGTTTCAGGAGAGGATTTGTCTATTAGCTTTAATCCAACTTATTTGATTGAAGCGCTCAAAGCTATTGACAGTGAACAAGTTGTTATTCGTTTTATTTCTTCTGTTAGACCGTTTACATTGGTTCCAGAAGGAAATGAACAAGGGTTCATTCAATTGATTACGCCAGTTCGCACAAATTAACAAAGGTGAATCATGTATACGTTAGGTGATTTTGTAGAAATGAAAAAGCCTCACGCTTGTGTGATTAAAGAAACAGGCAAGAAGGCAAATCGTTGGGAAATTACGCGACTTGGTGCAGACATAAAAATCAAGTGTAGCAATTGTGATCATGTGGTCATGATGAGTCGCCATGATTTTGAACAGAAAATGAAGAAAGTACTATAAAAGGTTCAGTCACTTATGTGACCGAACCTTTTCGATTATTTTAATTCTTCAAATTTTCCATTTTTAACTTCTTTGAAACCACCCTGTTTCATCATATCAAAAGTTGATTTGAAGCTGATATAGTCGACTTTTTTATCTTTTTGTGTCGTTACTAATTTCTTTTCAATTAGCTGATCTAAGTCTGCCTTTTCATAATTTAGTGTTGTTTTTTCAACCATATAATCATCTTTATATTCAGCAGAATGTGTGAATCCTTTGACATCTTTGTATTCTTCATCATATTTATCGATCATTTCCTTTAATTGATCTTTCGTAACTCCCGCCTCTTTGTAATAAATAGTAGTGGTGGTTTGGTTACTGATCGCTTTATCACCTTTATGTTCTAGTGTAATACGAACATCTGTTTTCTTTTCTTGGTTGATTGCCTGAAGATAGGATTTTTGAACAGATTGTTGTCCACAAGCTCCAAGAAGAAAGAGAGTAAAGATAGCGATTAAAGAAAGAAAAATAGATTTCCATGTTTGTTTTTTCATCTGAAAAACTCCTTTGTTCATTGTTAAATATAGTATACCATTTTTATCTTTTTAGAACGTTACAGTTTGATGAAAAAATCTAGTTTCAAAGGTGATGAAATATTTCATTTTTCATCACTTGTCTTTTGAATTATGTTATAATAAAAGAGATTGAAATTTGAACGGAGAAAAAAGAAAAATGGTATTAACAGCAGGTATCGTTGGCTTACCAAATGTTGGTAAATCAACCCTATTTA
>AZMM01018783.1_pt1 | contig 17901 bp, 21 predicted proteins | sample 87071 | NCBI WGS metagenome assembly AZMM01 (sample SAMN02316559, study PRJNA219732) | human gut metagenome | biome: human gut | host: Homo sapiens | place: USA: Comer Children's Hospital at the University of Chicago | collected 2012-02-10 | reverse complement strand
AGTATGACATGTAAATATATCCATTTAAAATAATAATTGTGAATAAGAGTATAATTTCTATATATGTTTTTTTAAATTTCAATAGAGAACCTCCTTTTTTAAATAATTATACTACATATATAGAATAAAGTATATAGTATAATTATTTAAAATATAACTATAGAGTATTATATTATAAATATAATACTCTATAGTTAGCATTAATTATTCTACCCAATCAACTTTTATTTTTGGATATTTACCAGAAGATGCGTTTCCATTACCAGTAGTGTATACACATGAATAAACTCTGACTCTCATTCTTCCACCAGAACTTTTCATTTTTTTTAGTACAGTTGATACTTCAGATTTAAGAACAGAAGCATCAACTGCATCTTTTATTCCTGCTAAAGTAAATCCAACACTTACGGAAAAAGAAATTATAAAACCTAAAGGATTTTTAACCCAATAGGTAGCTGCACTTACAACACAAGAAAGTCCACCAGTTGTTATTGCAGATTTAATATCTCCATAAGTTGTTCCATAACGGTTATTAACGTATTCTGTTATTTTTAGACCAGTATAATATTTAGTACTTTTTAAAGTACAAGTTTCAGCCATAATATTACCTCCTAAAATTTAATATATAGTTTGCAAACTTATAAAATATAAAGTGATTTAAGTTTTATTTGTAAACTTATAAATTAAAAAATAATTAAGTTATAAAATTATGAAGATTTTAGAAATCACAAAAAAGCTAAGGTTAAAATCTTTAGCTTTTATATTCTTCTCTTATTTCCCTTTTATATTTATAAAAACTATTTCGACTAATGCCACATAGCTTTATTACGTTTTTATCATTTAGGGTTCCACCAAAGTCAATAGAGTGCTGTTTTATTATTTCCTTAGCTTGGATACTCTTTTTAGTAGTCAATTTTGTTCCCTTGACTTGACCTATTTGCTTTCCATTTAGTCTTGCAGTTTCTATTCCTTCACGAGTTCTTTGACGAAGGTCTTCTACTTCCTTTTCTGATTGATTGAAGGCAATTTTTATATGTTCCCTAGCAAGTTCTAATAGATATTTATTTATACCTTCTAGTATTAAATCTACACTTGTTCCAGTAGGCTGTAATTGATTACTTGTAAGAGCCTTCTTATATGTAGCTGTGTTAATATGAGGTTCGTTTAAGAATACTAATTCTATACCTTGATTATATAATTTTTCGTATAGTTCAAAACCTTCATCGGAAGTTCTACTCATTCTTGAAACACTATCAAAGACAATAGTATCACCTTGTTTAACTCTGTTTAGTAACTTTTGAAACTCCTTTCTACCCTCTATTTTCGTTCCAGTAAAAGTTTCCTGTACTATATAAGCATTTTCATATACTTTCTTTATATTTCGTATTTGACGATCTATATTCTGCTTGGCAGAACTTATTCTACAGTATCCATATATTTTACCCATAAATTTTCCTCCTATATTTAAATAAAGAGATTATGTACTCTTAGTGTAAAATCTAATGACCTTCTTTTTTGATACTATTATTTTAATACAGCAAAAAAGCGATTGTCAATAATTTTGGTACTAAAAATATATAGGTTAAATTTAATACTAATATAGGGTTTTAGTGTGTTATAATTATACTAATAATTAATATAAAATAAAAATATGGGAGGGATTATATTATGTATAATAGAAAAATAGTTGCACAACCTTTGGAAGTATCAAGAGCAAAAATAATAATGAAGAACAGAAGACGTAGAAGAAATGGAGGATATAGTAATAATAGTTGTGGTGGAGGAAATACTTATATTACTAATAATTATTATTATGGTAATGAATGTCGTCAAGAACAACCACAAGAAGAAAGAGGAATCTTAGTTAGTGATTTAGTTAAACAATATTCTCAAGAAGAAAATGTTCATGTTCAAGAAGAAAGAAAACCAAAACTAAATAGAAACTATAAAGAGGACTCATCTAATCAAATAGATGATGAAGTATTAAAAGAAGTAATAAGGATAACTTTAAGAATGTTGCGTAAATAGGATGAATCTTAAAAAAATACAGGAAATATAACAAAATATTAGAGGGGGATATCTGTAGTAGGAAAATACATTTATATCAGTAAGAAAGATAAAATTAGATAGATAAGTAAAGATAGTTGATATATAAAGTAAATAATAGATATATTTATAAGGAAATAGAATTACCATATTAACTATATAAAATATAAGATAATAGTAAATATAAGAATAGATAAATACAAAAATAAAATAGCCATAACAAAAACATAATTCAATAGAAAAGGAGTTATGTGAGATGTATTATGTTTATATGATTAGATGTTTAGATGAATCAATTTATACTGGCTATACTAATAACTTGAAAAAGAGATATAAAGAACATATAAGAGGTAAAAGTTGTAAGTATACTGGTACAAAAGGTGTGAAACGATTAGAAACGTACTTCACATTTGATACATCAACAGAAGCTAGAAGATTAGAAAATTTTATTAAGAAGCAAAGTAAGACTAAGAAAGAAAAAATTGTACAAAATCCAACTAAATTTAAAGCAGAAATTAAAGGAAGATTTGCCTAATAAAAGTTGAAAAAATAGACTAAATATATAAGAGCTACAGTTAAATCTGTAGCTCTATTTCTTTATTAAATTGTGTGTAATACAAATATAGGAAGAGATACTCCTATTTGTTGATTGTATTATAGAAATTGCAGATCTCTTCATATTCTTTAGAAACATTTTCGTAGCTAGTACTTAGTTTTTGTGAAATTTCCCTATCTGTCTGAAGTTTATCAACAATATCAAGTACAGTTTGAGGAAAATAGTATAACAATTCAGTCAGATTCTTTTTTTCTGTTAATGTAAATTTTAAATCTGATTCTTTATATGATTTTTCAAATGATTTTACGACTTCATCAACAACAAATCTAAAATGTATATTATTTGCATCACTACCCCACATTACAACTTGCTTGAAATATAATGAGAAGCTTTGTTCATTTATATTAAGTAGATAGTTTTTATAACATTCATAAAGATTTTTTTGATCATTTTCAGATAATATATTAGCATTGTTTTTGGCTAATCCATGCATTAATCTTATTCTAACTAGTTCGCTCACAGATAAATTTGCCTCATCAGAATCTTTTTTCAATAAGTCATAAACTACTTTTGGTAGTTGGATACTTGTCTTTTCTTTTTTTATTTGATCTTTTATATTACTCATATTAAATCCCCCTTATTTTAAATTATGTACTAAAAATTGATTCCTATATTTCAAATAAAAAATATTTATACTTCGATAATAGAATATAATCTTGAAAATGTCAAGTAAAAAAAATAAAAAAAGCTTCTTTGTTTTTAAAATATATATATAATGAGATTCTTTGTTTTACAATTCACATATTACATATATATCTAATATTTATAAAATTGCTATACCATAATATATAATTATGTATAAAAAACTATAGTATTAAATACTTCAATAGAGTTTTTTATACCAATATATAGATACAAATATAGATATAAAATTGTTAAAATTTTTTAGTGTATAAAAAATACCTCGAACTTATTTTTTTATTTTATATACAACATAAAAGTAAAAAGTATATAAGGAGGTAGGTATCATGACAAAGAAAATATATGGATATGTTAGGGTTTCTACTAAGGAACAAAATCCAAAGAGACAAATACAAAACCTAAAAGAATATGGTATAGATGAGAGAGATATAATAATTGATACTTGTACAGGAACAAATTTTAGAAGAAGTGGTTACAGTGCTTTAGAAAAGGTACTTTTAGAAGAAGGAGATGAATTAGTTATTTTATCAATAGATAGATTAGGACGCAATAAAAATGCTACAAAAAGAGAATATAATAAATTAATAAATAAAGGAGTAAAACTTACGTTTTTAGAAGATCCAAAATTAAATTCTGATGTTTATAATGAAGAAGAATTAGATGTTAAAACTTATATGGCAGAGCAAGAATGTAAAATGATTAAAAAGAGATCTAAGCAAGGAATAGATGCTATGCCTGCAGATAAAAATGGAAGAAAATACTCATCTAAAACAGGAAATTATATTGGGAGACCATCAGCTAAATATCCTAATAATTTTACAGAAGTATATAATAAATGGAAAGAAGAAGAAATATCAGCTAATGATGCTATAAAAATGTGTGGTATCAGCAAAGGTACTTTTTATAAATTAGTACATAAATATGAAGAAGAAAATAAAATAGTTTAATTAAGCACAGATATAAATCTCACTATCAATGGTAGTGGGATTTTTTATGAGGCTATAAGCCTCTTTTGCTGGCGGCGCCTAAATGGCGCTAGCTTTCACTCCGTTCAAGCTACAGCCCTTTGTTACTATGCAATCCCTAAAGGGATTAACTGATACTAGCTACCCTTTGAAAGGGTCGAAGTACTCTTTGACACTTAATTTATCTTTTAATATATCTTCTTTTTCTTGATCTTGTATATATTTTTTTATTGTTGCTTCATTAAGGCCTACGGTACTAACGTAAAAACCTTCGGCCCAAAAATGTCTATTCCCAAATTTATATTTTAAATTCGCATGTCTATCGAATATCATTAGTGCACTTTTGCCTTTCAAATATCCCATGAAACTGGATACACTTATTTTGGGTGGTATACTCACCAACATATGCACATGGTCGGGCATCAAGTGCCCTTCTATTATTTCCACACCTTTATAGTTACATAATTGTGTAATTATTTGTCCTATACTTTCTCGATATTGATTATATATGATTTTTCGTCTATACTTAGGTGTGAAGACAATATGGTATTTGCATAGCCATCTCGTATGAGATAAGCTATTCGTTTTAGTTGCCATAAAATCACCTTTCTTTATTATATTTGTAGCCTGAACAACTACATTATACACCAGAAAGGTGATTTTTTTAGTATAACTATCGTTTCCGCACCCGCATAGCGGGTGGTTTTTTATTGAGTATGTGAACATACTCAACAGACTTAAGTCCATAATAAAATATACAAGCTACAATTAAATTTATAACTTGTATATTTTGTAAAAATCTTTACAAAGAACAAAACAAAATCTCTATATAAAGTATATAATATTAACATAAATATTTTTTACTATTTCCAATTTCCAATATATTAAAAATAAAAAATAATTATTTATATATTATTAAATTATATATAAATTTATTAATATATAATAAGAAAATAGAAAAACGGGGGGTATAAAAAAATGGCAAAAATTGATGAATTAAACACAAAATTATCAATAGACACAAGTAATAAATCTACAGTCAAAGAGCATTATAATCGTATTATAGGAAAAGGAACGAGCTTACATGATTTAATAATATTCTCTGGTTTAAATAGTCCAAATCCAACTGAAGCCATGATGGCATATAGAGATCGTAATAAGGCTATGCTTGATTCTTGTAATTTTTTTAAATCAAATAGATGCATTTATACTTTTATGGAAATGCTAAAAATAAAAGATGTTATAAAAGTTTACGATAATAAAGTTTACATTTATGAAAAAGAATTTAACTATTGGCAAATACAAAAGAACAACACACAAATTATTTCAAAACTTAAATCATTGCTTGAAGAAATTTATGAGTTGCAATTTAAATATTTAGAAATGCTAGGATTTAATATAAATTCAAAATTAAGTACTGCTTTAAGAGATATAAAAATTAGCGATAATTTTAAAATATCACGATTAGAATTTGAAGAGTTAGTAAACAAGAGTTCCGATTGGATAAATTTTAAAAACTGTTGTTATAATATAGAAAACAATAGACTATTAACCGAAGAAAATGATAGAAAACAATATTTTTTTGATAGCTATGTAAATGTATATATTAAATACCAATCTAATGATAATGAATATACTATTCCTGTAACTTTAGAAGAAGATTGCCCTTATTTTTATAATTATTTTATTACTTCATTAAATGGAGATTGGAATAAATTACTTCAATTAGGACAACATTTAATTTATTCTATTATTACTAAAAATCCTGAAAGAAAAGCAAAACAAGTACTTTTTATGATAGGAAAACATGATTTAGGAAAGAGTTGCTTAATAGATTTATTTTCTAGCTATTTACCAGAAGAATTAATTAGACATATTGCTCCAGTAGAATTTGGAAGTAAAGCTACAAGAGCTCAACTTTTTAATGCTAGGCTTAATACCGTACATGAAGCATCAGCAAAAAGAACAATCCCTATATCTGAATTTAACAAAACTGTTTGGATAAACTCTGATGAAGCAATAATAAACGGAATTTTGCATAAAGGAAACTATTTACAACTACACCAAGTATATGCTGGAAATAACTTTTTCAAGGTATCAAACGAGTATAACCCAAGGGATTATTTACCTAAAATAAATATTTTAGTAATTGATGGTCAATATGGAGAAAAAATTAATAATTTATCTCAAAAAATAATAGAAGAAAAAGACTATATTATATCATATTTCTTATTTTATATTTTTGAAATAGACGGTAAGCAACAAAAATTATATCAAAAACTTAAAAATGATGATTTTAATTTTATAGAATTAGAAGATGCTATAGACGTTAAAAGTGAAATACAATTAGAATACGAAGAAAATATATTAGCTAAAGGACAAAAGAAAGAAAAGAAACTAGATACAAGTATATTGGATTATGGATTAGAACAATTTTTTCACAATAGAATACAACCATATGAATATGATCAAGTATTTATCGAAAATATAAAAAATAATCATCTTGATCAAATTATTAAATTATCACAAAAAAAAGTTCCTGAAGAATATAAAATTCATATAGATGATTTATATAAATTTTATGTAAATTATTGTGATAAACATAATCTAAAATTTTATCCAAGTTCTATGTTTAAGAAAACGATAAATAAAGAAATGAACGATCATTTAATAATAGAGAGTAAAATTAAATCAGGGAAAGAAATTATTGATTATACAAATAAATATAAAAAAATGATAAATAAGGGACAATTTATAATAATGAAAAAGTTTAAAGATAAAACTACAGAAAACAATAAAATTGGTTATATAGGGCTTAAAGTCTTAGAAGATTGATACAAAATATGAATATAAAAAATACTATTTTTAATAATTTGTATATGTATAGAAATTGGTATTATCAATGTATTAAAGGTTTACAATTTATAATATAAATTATAAATCAAATTGTAAAAATATTTAAAAGTTTTTTTGTTTTCATTATAAGATCCCTTCATATCATATTAATTTACTTAAATAATAGTAATGGTTTAGATAAAATACAAGTTATATTTCTAAATATATTGGATTATTTATAAATTGTAAAAAAGTAGTAATACAAATTGTACTACAATTTGTATTACTATAGCCATTGGAATTACAATAAAAAAGGAGTAACTTAAATAATCACTCCATATTTTTATTATTTTTCTTTCGTCCAACTTTTTTTATTGTATCATCATATTGTTTAGACAATGCTTTTACATCAAAATCTTTAGGAAATTCTGTATTACTAAAAAGATTTTCTAAAGTAAGCATTAGAACTTCATTAACTGTTCTTTTTTTAGTATAAGCCAATGCTTTAAGTATATCTAAGTATTCCTTTTCAAAATAAATAGTCATAGGTGCCCTTTCAGGGGATTTCTTTTCAGGAATAGAAAATGGATCTGTTTTATGGAAAGCATCTAAGATTGCTTTATCTGCTATATTTTTATAATCTTTATTAGGAATATGTATATTTTCAGATTTGTCTATGTTTTTTTTACCTAAACCATCGTCCATAAATTTTTCTAACCCCATGTTATAACACTCCCTTCTGTTTTAATTCATTAATTACATCTTTAAATTCTTCTCGTACTTTATGAGGTTTCTTATTTTTTTTGCAGTAATCTTCTATGTCTAATTTATTTAAAATAGCATTTTTTATAAGTGTAGTATCACTTAGTTTTGAATCGAGTAAATCATTCTTTATATATGGATACTCTTCTAATTTTTCCATAAAAATATCACCGGTAGATAATTTTCTTGAAGTAAAAGAATTGATTAAAACAGCTCTTTTAGCGTCATTTTCCATTTCCATATCGTTTAGATCCTCATTAAACTTTTGATAAAATAATTCGCAGCCTCTTATTGAAGCAATATCTTGATAAGCTATAGGTGTTATTATTGAATCACTTATAATCATAAAATTACGAGCAATTAAATCATATGAAGGGGATAAATCTACAAATATATAATCATATTCTTTTATAATATCAATATTATTTTTAAACCATCTCCACACAGATTTTTCTCTATTAGTTTTTGTTGTTAAATATTCACTTAAAACAGATAAAGATAAATCAGAAGGAATTAAATCTATGTTTGGGTATTTTTCAACAGGGGATTTTAAAATTAATTGATCAGCGCTTAGACTGTTTATTAAGCCATCAAATAAAGTTTTATCATTATGACTAACTTTATACATAAATTGAGTTAAATTAGCTTGAGTATCTGCATCTATTATTAAAACCTTTTTACCTTCTTTACTTAAAGTAATTGCTGTTAATATTGTTAATGTAGTTTTTCCAACCCCACCTTTTACATTAAAAAAACTTACTATTTTCATAAAATAAATCTCCTTTGCTAAGATTTACAAATTGTAATACAATTTGTTTTATAATTTATATTTTAAATTGTAATATAAATCAATATTATAAATTTATTATATTATATAAAAAGTACTATTTCAATAGAAATGCGAATATATTCGGAGGGATTGAAATTACAAAAATATGCAAAAATATTTGTTTTTATACAAAATAACTGATTAAGATTCATATAATTTATATTTTTAACAAAAAAAAATACCTCTTGCGTATCAAAATTTTTTAAGATCAATATAGTAGCCGCATAAATCAATCACTCCTTTTTCTTAGTATAGGAAAAGGAGTGATTGATTTGTTTAATTTTTCAGAGCTTTTTTAGCATATCCTGTACATAAAACTATTCCAACAAAAGCACATATTACAGAATTAAGAAAATAATATCCAACTAATGAACCAATAATAAATCCGATAAACATACTAGCACTATTTTTACTTTTTATTACGTATTTTTTGATTGTTCTTATACTCAATAACATCATAACAAATACAATCAGAATAGTAATTACAGTCTGTATTTTATTACTCAATTTCTTTATCCTCTATAAATGCTAAAGTTTCTCGATAAGTCTGAATATCATTGTTCCTTTTTTGTTTGTTCAGTTGCATTACATAATATATCATAACTCTTGCAATTAAAAGCCATAATACAATCCCTGCCAATTTTAAATATAGGAACAGTGGGACAACCGATATAACAGTTAAAATGATTAGAACTGTAAAAATAATAGTATCCAGCTTAAATCTCCTTACATCATCTTGTGACACTTGTTTTTTCATTTCGATAACATCTCCTTTTACTAGAATATCAAGAGAAGTAGTGAAGAGTTGACTTAGCATGATAAGACTATTCACATCTGGATAATTCTTTCCATTCTCCAAATTTGAAATTGTCTGTCGAGTTACAAAAATCTTGCTTGCCAATTCCTCTTGAGAAAGTTTTAAATCTTGTCTGAAATTTTTTATCTGTTTTCCAACTTCCAATATAATACTCCTCCTCCCTTTATTTTATATTATGAGATGTTTTCTCTTTATCAATGACAAATCCGTTTGATAATCTTATTCTTTACTCTCTTACTTTTCTTCAATTGCTACAATATCATCATAAAGCAACATATAATTGGTATGTCCAATATCCCCGATTGCATAATCTCTGACGTATAACTTTGGATTAACAAGTTTTACTTTCTATTCATACTTGAAATGTTTTTCGCCAGTCTGTGCTGGAATTTTCACCACAACATTGTGCGTCGGAATAAAGGTTATAGCTTCATCTGGTTAAGATCTTGCGGTTATTTTTATCTCTTTCAAAAATAGGTTCGCTTTCGCCTGCAATGAAATAGTTAAAACTATATCTGATATAAAGTGGTTAGGGGAAAAGCTTAAGATAAAGTACAAGAATTTAAAAAGATTGAACCTCTGTAAAAAAGTTCATATGATTAATAGGAATATCATTTTTGTGATTTATTAAAAGTAGAAATTTGAAGGATAAACAAAATAAGAGATTTGGTATTAGAATTTTATGTTTACAAATACTTCATAAAAGCTTTTATATTTAACAAAACAATAAAAAGTTGAAGGAGGTATTTTTAATATATGACTAAAAGTTGTTCTTTGCCAATAATTAGGAAATTTAATGATATTATTGCTTTTGAAGATTATTGTAATCAATTATTTGAGAAAGGATATATAATTTCCCAAACTGAAAAAAATTATATTTGTAGAAAACTTAGAAATAGTGGTGGAAATATTATTGTAAAAATATTTACTAGCATTAATACAGAATGTATTCCTGACAAATCTTTTATTGTTAAATTTTGTTGGTCTGATAAATAAATTTGAATTTTTTGTTTATAAATTAGAATTTACTTACTTTATACTTTGGAAGTTTGCAAGCTTATATTTAATTTTTAAATTTTAAAATAAGGAGGTAATTTTTATGCCAGAAAGTTGTTCAATAAAAAGTACTAAAACCCAAATAAATGATGCTATTAATAAATACTATGGAGGAAACAAAATATTTAAAGATAATCTTGAAAAACATGCCGTTAATGCATCTTTAGGTATTATGAGTAAGGTAAAACCTTTAGCATTATATTTCTTCTCTGAATTGTATTTTATATTTATAAAAGTTATTCATACTAATACCACATAGCTTTCTTAATTCTTTATCATATAGTATTCTATCAAAGTCAATAGAATACTATTTTCTTTATAGGATAAAAATTTATTAGTTATATATAATTAATTATGTGCTTTATAAATATTAAAATGTTTGTAGACTAAACAAAGTTGACATTTTAGAGTTATATTTATTTTTATAATATAAGTAATAGGAAAGGATTGTTTTTATGAAAATTTAAACGAAGTAATTATTAAATGGAGGAGTGAAATATGGAAAATCAATTAGTTCAAATAGCAACATCTCAAGGAATTTGGGCTGTTTTGTCTGTTTTTCTTATTTTTTATATATTAAAAGCACAAGAAAAAAGAGAAGAGAACTATCAGAAAATGATTTTTGAATTAACAGAAGAATTGAAAATAATATCTGAAATTAATGATCATGTAAAAAATATTATTCCAAAAGATTAAGCCAAAAATGTAGTGAAAAAATTAGTTTTGTTTTTTGATAAAAAATAAATGATATATCAAAAAAATATAAAAAAAGTTGAAATTTATAAAAAAGTATCTTATTATTAAATTAGACTAAAAAGTTGAAAAAAAAAAGAATTACAAGTTTTTCGTATGGTTTGGCGACCTTCGGAAAATTAATACGAACTATTGGGAGTAGTTAGTAAACAAGTAATCCTTCACTTATAAGTTTAACCTTTTGGCGAAGGTCTAAACAAATAAGTTATTTTTAAATTTATAAGTAAAGTATAAAGTATAAATTTAAAAATTTCAAGGGATTTAGAGAGATTTAAATAATATATTTTAAAAAAAGTATTACTTAAATACAAGTTAGTTACAAGCTATCCAGTAGTTGGATAGCTTTTTTTAATGTTTATAAAAAATAAATCTTAGTATTTGGAGCTTATACCATGGTTAAAAGGCTTGATACAATGGGAGGATTGGTTATATTCCTCGATAATTATAACTAGCTGTAAAGTTATACAGGAGGCTTGAACTGTATATAGGATTAACTCTATCCCAGATAATTAGAGAAAATAAATACTATGGATTAATATAAATTGCTAAATTTATTGAAAAGTGTATAGAGTGGATCGAGAACAGGTTTTTAATAAATCATAGTAGGCATAAGCTAAAAAGATTATGTCAGTTGCTATTACTAAAATAGAATTAGTTTTTTTATAACTAAAGTGGGACATGCCATAAAACCACTATAAACAAGAGGAAAGGTGAGTTGAGCCAATGCAAAAAATCAACAGCTATATAAGGCAAGTCGGCTTGTCCTTTGCTTGGGCTGATTTGGATAAAGGTGCTTATATAGTGCATGGTGGTGCTTACCAATACCCTTAAACAAAGTGCAGGAGGTTACTTGGCTGCCTAATGGCAGGGTAACTATAGTCAATCAAGCATATTGGACAAGTAAGATATGTAAAAAGGCTATAGATAAATAGCAAAGGTGTTGAAGTGATTCGTCTGTCCTATTGCAAATAAATATATTGTAATAAGAAAATAAATTGAATTAGCAAATATAATTTTTACTTATGATTTAGCTTTTTATAGCTAAAAACATAGGTAAAAATTGTATCTGTTTCAAGCGTCGAACCTTTGCAAATACTCTAATATAGCAGATAAATCAAGTAAAGATTTCAAAAAAACAAAAAAACAGAACAGATACAATATATTAGGGTTTTATAAGAATAGGTAACTTGAAAACTATATACTATATATAGAGATAAGATCGAATTGGGATATGGTTTTTATGGGGTTATAGATAAATTTACTTATTATCAGGGAGTATCAGATATTTTGTGTAAGTTACTTTTTTGAGCTTATTGTAAAAATTGTACAATTTGATATAAAATTATTGACATTCCCGATTACTCTACTTCTAAATAATATCCATGATTTAAACCATCGTTTGTAGCACTATACATTGACTCCCAAAAATTTGAAGATGCAGATGATTTAATTTAACGGTACGAAAAATATGTTTTACTTCAACATAGTCAATACTATATTGACCATAAGAATTTATATTTATATATATTTTTACTTTATTACCATTTGATAGTTGACCTTTTATTAGTATAGTAGATTCATCTACTTTTTCATATGTAACGTTCTTACATGTATGATTCATTACTTCTTCTACAGTCAGTCCCCAGAGCCCATATTCGGATTCTTTAAAAGTTTGTATATCTTGTATATCAGATATATCATTCGTATAATCTCTAGTATATTCTGGCATTATAACAATTGTAATCATTAATAATAGTACTGTACCTACTATTATTAACATCCATTCCTTTTTACTAATTCTTCCATAATTAAAAAAATTGTTTTTCATAAAGAGGCTCCTCTTATTCCCTTTCTTTATCTAGATTCCAGTTTCAGTAATTTTATGTAATTAAATAAACACGATCTTCTATATTAAACTTAAAAAATAAATAATTCCACTGATACAGATTTAATTGATACTTATTCTTTTCATTTGTAAAACTAGATTATTTTAACTATATATTATATAAGTAATCATACATAACGTATGTATGGGTTGGTGCTGGAGCATAGTGTTTCAGCACTTTTTTATGTCTAAAATTGGTAATAAACAAAAATATAAATAAATTTTAAGGAGGAAAAGAATATGGAAGTAAAGGTTACTATTGAAGAGGTGCTATCAAAAACAATTACATTTGAAGTATCAGATGATTTGACAGAAGATGAAAGAACTGAGTATGTAGACGAGAAAATAAAAGAAATGTATCAGAATTCAAAGTGGAAATCTATTTTATCTGCTGATGATTTTAGTGGGTATGTACAGATACAATATGAAGATGATGAAGTTACAACAGATTGGTATAACTTATTTTAGTAGATTAGGACTAGGACTTAGTATCCTAGCCCTTTTTTTATGTTCCGATAAAAATAGAAAGGTGGTTTTATAATGAAAAAAGCAGCTAAATCAATGTCTAATATTGATAAGAAACAAACTGAAAATGATAATAAAGTTAAAGGAAATACTAAAAATATTACTGGTAAAGCAAGTAATAAATACACTAAGAAAACGAAAGAAGAACGAAAACAAGAAATGGATCAAGCTTTAGATACATTAGAACAAGGGGTTAAAGGTGTATTTACATCAGAAAATTATTTAAACTATCTAAAGTTTTTCAGTCAATTTCATAACTACAGTTTTAATAATGTAATTATGATTTTAATGCAATATCCAACTGCAAGTAGAGTTGCTAGTTTTAGAACATGGAACAAATTGGGCTTAAAGGTTAAGAAGGGTTCTAAGGGCATTAAAGTATTAGTTCCAATAAAATACTCATATACAAAAGAAAAAGCCGTTACAGACGAATATAACCATATTAAACGAGATTTAAATGGAAATAAAATAACAGAAGAAGTGGAAATGAGTGGATTAACATTCAGATTAGGAAATGTATTTGATATAAGTCAAGTTGATGGAAAAGTACCTTCATTGACTAATGAATTAAAAGATAATCCAAAACAACTAAAAAGGGCTGTAGAAGCTCTTTTTAAGGCTAGTAATGTTCCGATTAACTATGACTATGATTTAAATAGTCAAACAGCTTATGGATACTATTCTCTAAGCGAGAGAGCTATATATCTTAGACCGGATTTAAATTCTATGCATATATTTAAAACTTTAATACATGAGAAAGCTCATAGTATGCTGCACAATAAAGATCAAAATAAATATACTAGAGAAGAAGCCGAGGTTCAAGCTGAATCTACGGCTTTTGTTGTATGCAATTGTTTAGGATTTGATACTAGTGAATACAGTTTTGGATATATAGCATCATGGAGTGAGAATAAGGAATTAAAGGAATTAAAAACATCTTTAAAGGTTATAGCAGATACAAGTAATGAGATACTAAATTGGATAGAATCAAATACAGATTTAAGGGCTAATAATAACCAATTGTAAAACAATTTATACAACAAATTGTTTTACAATTTACTAATGAATTTGTATTCTAATTTGTAATACAAATTGTTATAAAAGTAAGTAATATAAAGGAATTGATAGATTGAAAAGGGAGTGAATTTGTATGAACCTATATGAACAAGATGTACTAAATGAAGTATTAGAAGAGAATATAGAACAGGGACTTGAAGTAACAGATAATGAAATAGCAACTAGCATAATGAAAAGACTTAAATACGTAAATATGCTAAAAGAAGAAAATACAGCTATAGCAGAAAAAGAGATACAAAAGATTAAAGTATGGCAAGATGAAGTAAACGGAGAACTTGATCAAAAGATAAAATACTATGAAGAAGTACTTTTAGAATTCTATAAAAAGCAACAAGAAATAAATCCTAAATACAAATTAGATACACCATATGGAAAGGTAACTAAACGTAAATCTAAAAAATGGAGTTATGATGAAGAAAGCATTATAGAATTTTTAGAAGAAAATATGTACATAGATATGATAAATATTGAAAAATCAATTAAGAAAAATGATATTAAGAAGGCCTTTCCGGAAGGAATTGATAAATCTACAGGCCAAGTTATAGAAGGAATAACTATAGTTGAGGATGTAAATTATAATATAAAACTATCATAAATTGATTAAAAAAGAAAAATATATTATTATGAAAACAAAGAAAAATATATTAAAAAGAAAGGCGTATATTTTTGTAATTATGCACATAATAAGATAGAGAGGTGATTATTAATGTTAGAATTTGCTAAAAACAATAATACGAATAAAAAAGTAATTAGCATTTCTAAAAAAAGACAAGTAACTATTCCTCAAAAATTCTTTGAATATTTAAATTTTGGAAACCAAGCAGAATGTATATTAGAAGAGGATCGTATAATAATAAGACCATTATCTGAATCAGGAAGTGATTTTTCAGAATGTATTCTTAAAGATTTAATTAAAGAAGGGTATGAAGGTGAAGAATTACTTTTGAAATTTAAAGAAATGAAAAAGAAAATAAGACCAGCAGTAAAAGAATTAATAAAAGAAGCAGATGAATTAGCAAAAAGCGATGAAGGAGAAGTATCTTTTGATGAACTATTTGGGGAGGATTGATATATAGTGTACAGATTAAAATACTCAACAGCATCTAGAAAGTATTTTAAGAAGATAAATGAAAAAGGATTAAAGAAGTCTTTTGAAAATGCATTAAAATCAATACAAGAAAATCCATACATTGGAAAACCTAAAAAAGGAGATTTATCGGGCATTTATGGATATGATGTATTTTATAATAAAACTAATTATGAGATAGCATATAAGATTTATGAAGAAAAAGGAAAGTACGTAGTTGTGATACTCGCAGGAACAAGAGAAAATTTTTATGAAGAATTAAAACGATATATGAAATAAGTGATAAGTATTTTAATTTGGCACTAGCTTTAATGAGCTAGTGCTTTTAGTTTGCAAAAAATATAGGAGGTAATATCATGGATAGAAATTTAGTTATGAAAGAGTTACAAAAGCCTTTTAAAGAAGACGAGATAGAGTGGAGAGTTGGAGCTACAAACAAAGATAAATCAATGGGGCTTGCATTACCTTATGTAACAAATAAGGCTATACAAAACAGACTAGATGAAGTGTTTGGAGTATTTGGTTGGAAGAATGAATTTAAAGAATGGAAAGGAAAATCTCAATTATGTGGTATTTCTATTTGGGATGAAGATAAACATGAATGGTTAACTAAGTATGATGGAGCAGACGACACAAATATGGAAGCAACTAAAGGTGGTTTATCAGATGCTATGAAAAGAGCAGCAGTGCAATTTGGTATAGGAAGATATTTATACAAACTAGATCCAATTTGGGTCCCATTAAAGGATGAAAAGTATTTAGAGTTTATTCCTCAATTACCAGTGTGGGCATTGCCATATGAAGAACAAGAACAAATAGAAAGAGAATTAAGTGTTCCACCAGAAATAGATAAGAGTATTGTAAATACTAGAGTTTCAGATGTTAAAACTAAGTATGCTAATGATACTAATGCGAAATTAGATAAGAAATTAAATAAAGAAAATACAAGTGAATGTATGACAGCAGTTAAACATGAAAGACCTAAGAATTTAGTTTCTGATAAGCAAATTAATTTATTTAATATAAGAGCTAAAAACAAAAGTAGAAAGAAAGTATATGAAATCGTAGGTAAATTTGGTTACACAAGTATAGAAACTATAGAAAAGAAAAACTTTAATAATATTTTATATTATATAGAGCAATTACCAGTTGTAACAAAGGCTATGGCTTAAATGCCATAGCTTATTTTAATTTAAAAGGAGATAGAGCTATGGAAAATAAACATGCTAAAAGAGTAGATATAGTTAGTATAAAAATGGTAAGAGAAGGTTCAACAAAATATGAAAATAGAAAAATAGAAACTCCATTTGATGCTTATGTATTATTAAAGAACTTTTTAGAAGATAGTGATAGAGAGAAGCTTTTAGTAGTATGCTTAGATACTAAAAATCAACCAATTAATATTTGTACAGTAAGTGTAGGAACTTTAAATTCATCATTAGTACATCCAAGAGAAGTATTTAAGACTGCAATTTTATCAAATAGCAATCAAATTATGTTAGCACACAATCATCCAAGTGGTATTTCTGCTCCAAGTAACGAAGATAAAGCTATGACAAGTAGAATAAAAGATGCAGGAGTTATATTAGGAATAGAGTTAATAGATCATATTATTATAGGGAGTAATGAATACTTTTCATTTAAAGAAAACAAACTTATGTAAAGTAATATCAATCCTTTCTTTTAATACTAACATACTTTAAAATAGAAAAAGTGCATAAGAGAAAATTTTATTTTCTACTTACACACTTTTTCTTACATTCCCGGCTATTGAAATAAAATGGATTCTATACAGTCGATACTTTTTTCTATAGTTCCTTTTGTATTAAATAATTAGAAAAATCTCTTTTTTAGTATTATATAATGAAGACAATGATAGATATATTTTCTGTGATAATAGATTTTTAAAATATACTTATTTTTTATGATAGTAAAAGAAATATTTAAATAATTTTATAAATAAAAAAAGAATACTAATTAAAAAAACAATACCACTTAAAGTCATA
>AZMM01018548.1_pt1 | contig 18933 bp, 22 predicted proteins | sample 87071 | NCBI WGS metagenome assembly AZMM01 (sample SAMN02316559, study PRJNA219732) | human gut metagenome | biome: human gut | host: Homo sapiens | place: USA: Comer Children's Hospital at the University of Chicago | collected 2012-02-10 | reverse complement strand
AACTGGAAGAAATATATTTGAGATTCTTAGAATTATAGATGCTCTACAAAAATCTGATTGTGATAATGTTGTTACTCCAGCTAACTGGTTATGGGGTTAATAGTAACAGTAATTGGATTATTGTTCAAAAATTTCAACGTATTTTTCAGAAGAAGTTATATAAACTCCTGATTTTAATTTATACATATCTGTTCCAGTTCTCTTAATTTTTTGAGTTATAGTAAATACATCTCCTTTTTCAACTTCTCCTACTACACTGCTTGAATTAAAATCAGCTTTATTATGTATGTTTATTTTGTCTGCTATTACTCTAAGATATTTTGTTTTATTATCTGTATTTTTTGCCATATAAGTTACACCTAATTGTTCACATACACCTCTTGCTGTTGCTTCAGCACATTTTTCAATATAATCCTCGTCTAACATGTGTTTAGCTTCTTTCCAATAATCCATGAATCCATATTCTATTAAAATAGCTGGTGCGTTTGTTTGTCTAAGTATTGCAAGAGTGAATCCACACATTTCAGTATCCTGTACTACCCCGTAATCTTTTTCCGGTTTAAGTGCTTCTTTTAACTCTGCGTGTACATGTTTCGCAAGTGATACAGACTTAGAAGAACAACCTTTAGTTTTTAAGACAAGAAGTCCTTTTACTCTAGTTTGGAATTTCAAACAATTCCCACTAGCGTTGAAGTGATTAGATACAACTAAATCTACGCCTAAACTATTAAGATGTTTTGCTCTAGTACCTAAAGGTGTATCTGTTTTATCTTTAAATCCAGAATATGCAACGCCGATGTTACATCTTTTAAGTGCATCACCTAATGCATATGATACCTTTTTATTAAATTCGTATTCATGTATAGTTTGTCCTTTCTTTTTAAGGACATTTCCTTGTTTGTCTTTTATATCTGCTAATAAAGGTGGAGTTCTTTTCCCATCTGTCACTAAACTGTGACCCGCATCTATACCTACTAAATATTTACTCATATTATCACTCACTTTCTTATATTACTTATTTTCTATAAAACTTTTAAATACTTGATGTAAACCTGTTGAAGTTAATCCTGATAACATACCAGATAATATTATTTCTACATTTAGATCCTTAGTTATCCAAATATTTAGTAATACACCTATTGCAGCTAAAATTGTAGGGATATATTTATTATCTACATCTTTAACCCATTTTTTTAATATATAGCCTATGCATAAGCATACTCCAATTATTGTTGTTACTAAGTATCCATTTAAAACTGTAAAATCCATAATAAGCCTCCTAAAATATATTGTTTTGCACTGCATAAAAAAAGAAGCTAATAAAAGCTCCTACCAGTGCAGTAATAAACCATTTCAAAGTTGATGTCAATGCTTTTAGATTGTCACATAAATTCTTTATTTCAACTTTTAAACTTATGCTTTCCTGTTTTAGTTTATCTATCTCCTCCGAATGGCTATTAAGTCGTCTTTCAATTCTATTTAACGAATCCCTTAAATGTTCTTCGTTCATATTAGCTCCTTTCTGTAAATAAAAAGAGCAGCTAAATTAATAACTACTCTTATGATTCTATTGCTATTACATTTTCTTACTTATCCACAGTTATGATTTCTAATATTTTATAAATCTTCTTCATATAAATTTAAACTAACTGGAATTTTATTAACATTATCACAATGTGGACATTTTGAGCTTACTTCTGCTTCAAATCTATAATTTTTTTTATGATTAAAATCATAACTTACTGATCTTTGAGAGTTAAATATTATAGAAACATCATTATTATTAGTGTCTACTGTATATTCTTTTCCACATAAAAAACAAAATCCATTTATTTTTAAGTCCTTGCACAATTTATTTTTTATTCGTATAGGTTTATTAATTTTTGTTTTCCACATACCATAATTATTTTCATATTCTTCTTCATAAAAATTCATATGTTTCATCTCCTTCTATATTACAAATAGTATAGAAAAAGGTTAGATTTTGCAATAAAATAGAAAAATATAAATACGCAATATTTTTAAATTGTGAACTAGACTACACTTTCATTTCTCTTATTACCTTTTCCCAGCATTCAGCACAATGATGAATATCATATTTTTTACATTCTTCTACTTTTTCTTCATTCGGGAAATAAGAATATACACAACTACTTAATATTTTAGTTATTCTTAAAAAGTTTTGTATTCCGAGATAACTATAAATGTCTTTCAATAAAATTGTTCTTTCTTCCTTAATTTTATTTACGTCAATTAAATCATTTTTACATTCTTGCAATGATTTTTCACATTCACAAAAATTATGGTCATTTTGGTCTAATCTATAATATCCATCACTGAATTCCATTTTATGTCCTCCTTATTTAACTTTTTAAATTATGAACTAAGCTAAAGGTTCTCCATATCCATCATACCCATCTTGTTTTAATATTTTAAGAGTCGCGTCTTTAAACATTTTTGGTACTTGTTCTATTGTTCTAAGTTTCTTTATAATTAAATTAGCATATATTCTTGCCATTATTTAGCACCTCCTTCTTGTAAAGCTAGAATCATTTCAGTTAATTCTGCTAATGCCTCTTCATGTTCAGTGTCCACATTTTTAAGTTGTGTTATTTTTTCATCTATAGTCAGTTCTTGTTCTATTAAATCCATTTGTTTTACCGCATACACGATTGTTATTGTTGTATCTTGTTCTGTATATCCTGTTATTACTAGATATTCAGTATCTGCATTATAACTTGGTTGTTGGTCTATCACTTCTTTAAATCCATATCTAGTCATTAGTGCAACAGATTTGTTAAAACCTACTATTGTTCTACCATCATTTAATTTGTAATTTTGTGGAGCATATTCTAATGCTCCATTGTTTAGTTTTGCATACATAGTTTATACCTCCTTTAATTTGCTTTTGTTAATTTATATATAACATAATCAGCATTTAATGCATCGTTAGAGTTTTGTTGCCCTAAAACATAATGCCCCGATATTCTTACATAACCAGATTTGCCAGCAGCCACACTATACAAATTTGTTGTAGGGTCATAAAAGTGATAACTTGACCCAACATTTCTTGCATCATAAACATACCCCTTATTAGATGATTGAGTTTTGCGAAAGACTTTAATTTCTAATTTATCACCAGTATTAACTTGGATATCTGTCATAGGAATTATTCCATCTACTGCATTAATTCTAATCCAATTATTATTCATTAATAATTTTTTACACATATTCTATAACACCGCCTAGCCATTCTGTAGTGTAAGTGAAAATAAATTCATATGTTTTATTAGCTGATATTGTCGGAGTATTTCCATTTTGCCATTTACACGAAGGTAATATAAGTGTTAAATCTGTTGTTGTCCCAAAAAATAAATGAATTTCAGTAAAAGAAGTAACTGTTGGTAATGTAATTTCAGTACCATCTACAACAGTAGCAGTTTGATATTTATCTGTTGTTAACGATAAAGTAGTACCTGATATATTAGTAGTTACTAAAGTATCACTACTTCCACCAGTACCATTTTCTCCTTTTGGAATACCTAAATTTAATAATGGATTTTCAGTTGTTCCAGTAATACTCGCAGTAGCATTGATTCCGCTATCTAGTGTAGTTACTGTTCCTATTTGTAAATTTGGAGTTGCTCCAGTATCTCCATTGTCTCCTTTCCATTGATACCAAGTATAAGAACGTGGATTTGTCGGAGAATCTGCATTTGTATCTACACACAAGCCTATATATGCGTTTGGTGTATCTGATATTTGTCCTGCTAACTGTGGGGCTCCTGTACTTGAGTATTTTATATGTAAATACTGACTTGTACCCCCACCACTTGACATAGGAAGTGTTATTCCGTTGCCTAATTTACTACCCTTTGAATTTACAAGTTGAAGTAAATTAGTAGCACTATCTAATGACAAATCAGTTGGTTGGTTGTTCGCAATATCTTTAAATTGCGAATTAACTTCATTGATAGCTCCTACTACTGTTTTACTTGTAGTTTCTAATGCACTATCGCTTTTCTTTTGATAATTTGATAGATCTACTGTCACTTCTCCACCTCCTGTACTTCCTCCAGTTGAACCTCCTGTACTTTCTCCTATACCTTCCTTTACCTCTGCTAATAATAAGAATGTACTCACTTTGATATCATCTTTTTCTATGCCAAATAACATTTTTAAAGTACCTACTACTTTTGTTATATCACTATCCATTACAGCATCAAAGGAATTATTAGATATATTTGTTACAGATCCATCTATTACTTGTCCATCTGCTCTTTTGTATTTAGCAGTAATAGAGCAACCAGTTAGATTTACTGGTTGCCCATCTTCATACACATTAATTTTTATTTTATTCCCTCTATCACCTTGAACTAATTTTAGATGTTGAAATTTTTCCTGCTTTAAATCACTCTCTATATCATAATCTCTCATAATACACCTCCTATTAACTGTTTAATATACTCCAATAAGTTGAGCTTCTTATATTTGCATCATTTGATTTGAATTTCAAGAAGTTAATTAGAGTTCCGCCATATTTGATATAATCTTTAAAGGCTGATCTATATGCACTCAATGTTCCATTTTTATATGCCCACTCATAAGATTGAGTATAGCTCCATGCATAACCATATCCACTACCATATTCAAGAATATAAACATCTTCTCTTAACGTGTTCTTAAATACTTTTTCAGCATCACTATCGGACTTTGTGCTTACATATAAATCAAAATCTGTACATCCAACTCCAGTATCGTTAATAGTAAAAACTCCATCTGATTTAACTGATTTTCCATTACCATCTGTAATTGTTCGCCCATCCATTGAAGCTATATATACTTTTGTTCCATAAGGCAAATTAAAACTTCCACAAGTTTTTGCTAGACTTAATGGTATATTACAAGCTGAACCGCTATCACCTCCATATCCAGTTATTTTACAATTTTGAAGTTTGTAGATATAGTTATGACCATTTATAGTTCCACTCATATTAAAACAATTTGTATATTCTTCCTTACCTGTTGTTTCTGTAGAACCTCCTCCAGAACTTCCACCACTTGAACTACTTAAAAACGCTTCTGGATTTACTACCATTACGATATCATCTGCATATTTACTTATCTTATCTATTCTCATACCTGCATTAAGAGTTGTTACTCCATCTGTCATTGTATGTTTTTTCGTTGTTACATTTGTACTTTCTATTATAGAGTTTGCATTATAAGTATTTGATTGACCATAACAAATTGCAACGTGTGATACATGCATAAATTCTGTAACTTTTGGTCGCTTCCATTCTCCAGTTGTTGCATCTTTTTTAGCATGGAATACAATATATCCTTTTTTAATCTTGCTATAGTTATCTGCTTCTGTACCTATACTTCCTTTTATAACCTTCCCTGTATCTGGATCTTTTAAATAAGTTATTCCTTTATTCATTCTGTAGAAGTAATTACATATCTCGTATGCATATCTTGCTGCTTTACCGTCCGAACGAGTTGGAACTATCGCCCATTTTGACTCGTCATTTTTTTGCAATATATTTGCTCTAAATGCATTAAATAGAGTCTCGTTTTTGTATGGTGATTTCTCATATATAATATGTCTTAACCACATATTTACAGCTGTTGAACAATCTATAGCTTTATAGTGTCGTGTATTGCCTTTTGTATCTGTCTTCGCAACCCATAAACTATTAGTTACACCTTGTTCAGCTACACAATTTCCACTCATTGGAGTATTACTAGAACGATATGTAAAACCTTGTGACCACGATTGACCTGAAACATACTCATTATCACATACTCTATAATAAGTCATAGCAGTTTCTACTAATTCATCTGCATAAGTAAAATCATTATCTGAGCTTCCACTACTTTCTTTATTTTCACCTTCTACAATCAAACTAATATTATTATAAAAACTATATTGTTTTTCTTGCTCTGTTTCTGCCCATAATTCAAGTTGCGTCGCACCTTCTGCTATAGCATTTCGAATAGCATCAGGAAGTGTTATAACATTAGTTTCACCTCTAGCAAATTTAACTTGACTATCCCAATAATCTGTTTCTATACCACTACCAACTGCACGTAAAACTGGATGTGGTGTTTTTGAATTATAACCATGTTCTGTATTTAATCTGGTCATTGATAATTTAACTTCATAATTTTTTTTTGCTTGAATCGATGCAATTATTTGTGCACTTGGGAGTATCATATATCCTCTATGTGCTTGATATGTCTTAAATCGTCCTTGCCCTGTGTACCCATTTCTATTTGTATTAGATTTTCCACTTCCTTCAACTTTTGTATATAGATTATTTATTATGAAGTTATCAGTTATATTTGTACTAGGCGTATCTCCTGTACTTGTAGAAGTTTCTCTATATAAAGTATCATTTTGAGTATATGAATTTTCTTTTATCCATTGTCCACTTTGTCTTACATCAACGAGTTCATCATTTGTTGATGCTTCTGTGCATTTTGGTATATTGCTTGTTGAAGAAAATGGTGCAAGATTTGCAGTATATGCTAACTGTTTTATATTTCCTCTACAACCATTCATGCAACACATTGAAAATTGATTCGCATACATTCCGTAATCAAAATTACTTATATCACAATCTTCTAATATTACATTACCTTTTTCATAAGTTCTTACACAACTTCCCCCACCCGCTCCTCTTATTCTAAATCCTGATATTTTTATATAATTAGAATTTGATGCTAATATAGCATAATCAGAATTTGATGTTTTTATTAATGCTCTTTTATTTATATCATCTGCTGTAATATCTGTTGCAGTGCATTTTTTACTTGTTTCAGCTTTTATGTTTAATCTAGCCCCACAATCTTCTATTACAAATTTATCTGTATTTATTATTACACCCTCAGAAACTATTATATTTATCTGTGTTCCTTCAAAATCTTGTATTACTATTTGTTCATCAAATATTCCAGATTCAACATAAATATTCAATACATCTGTAAATTTTAGTCCATAATTTCTTATTGTTCTCAACACATCTTTTAGTGAATTAGCTTTATTCTCTTCATCCCTTCCTGTTCCATCCCCAGTTGCTTTGTCAGCTATATACCAATTTAATGAACATCCACAAAGGTTTGCTACCTTGAATAACTCACTACATTTAATATGCTTTACTACAAGATTATCTATATAAGAACCTTCACGAGTAAGGTGTGAAATTGATTCATCTGCTTGCGTAAATATTTGAACACCTTGCCCATCATAAAGAACATATCCTAAGATCTTATTCTCTGAATCAATAAGATTAATTCTTATCCCTTCGTCTGAAATATCTATAAGTCCTTGTATCATTCTTACAATTGCATCACTACTTACTGAAAAGGTTACATTTCCGTTTCCATCTTCTACAGTAAGATTTCTAGCATCTATATAAGTACCTTTTACTTTACCTGCAGTTATTTTATCAGCATTTAAACTTTCAATTAATGCTTCTTTTATTGCAGCTTTTTCAAATATTTCTGTACCATCTTGAATTTTATATGTTGTTGCGCTTACTTCATCTGAAAAAGCAGTACTTTGACCATGTGTATTAGTACACCTTGCTCTATAATACCAAGTTTGATTAAAATTTACTTCATGCAAAAATGCACTTGCATTTCCCTTAAATATCAAATTATCTTGTGTAGGATTAAAGTTTTCTAATTGGCTGGCGTATATTTCATATATATAGTATGTTTTATTTTCATAGGTCCACACTAAAGATACACTCGCAAATCCTTCTCTTTCTACGGTTAATATTGGAGGATCTGGTAATGTATTAGGAAAATTTTCATCTTTTATAGTATCATCTTTATCAGAAGAACTAGAATTATCTCCAACTGTAGCATCTGAATTTTTATCACTCATGCTAGGTAATATATATCCCATAGTAATAATTCTAGTTTTATTTTTTATACTTTGTTTTTCTTGTATAATTCTACTTTCAAAATCTATATCATAGTCATCATCTAATATTATTACTGTATCCCCTAATGAATAACTATAATGCTCATATCCTTCTATATCCTGTATATCTTCAACATCAGCTTCATAACTTACATTAGGTTCTTTTGTTTCTTGTAATTTGTTATATGTAGCTTGTAATAACTCTGTAGTATCAGATATATCTTTATTTTCATATATCCCCTCTAAACGACCATATTTTTTAATACTATTTAAATCTTCAACATATTTTTTACCACTTGGTTTATCACATGGATCTCCATTAGCTACTGACCAACTTACATCCTCAAAATCAATTAATCTAGTATATCCCCCTGTTTCTTCTCCAGTTTCGTCTGTTGTGGGTAGGCTCGAACCTCTACCATATAACACATTATAATGTTCTTCATCAGCAATATTTCTTTTTATTTGTTTCACATTCGTGTCATATGTAAATCTTATTCCACTATCTTCGCCTAATCTATTTAATATATCTATATACTTACTTAATGTATTATCTTCATTAAATTCTATTCTAGGTCTTATTTCTCCCTCAAATTTTTCTACAGTATCATTAAGTGCTTTCCAACTTGAAATATAATAAAAATTTATATCTATATTTGTTGCAAATTCTCCTATAATACCTACATTATAATTTGTATCTTCTAATGCCTTTGTAATAGCTTGTAAACATGTTCCATTTACAATCCTTTTATCTGTAATAATATGGCTATTAGTACTATAGTAATCATGTATACAATACAACTCTTTAATATCATCGCTATATATTGTGTCAGTTATTTCTTTTATTATGAATAGCTGAAATTCATCATTCAAATCAAAAAAACCTAATTTATTTTCTTTAATTAGGTTTTTACTTAAATTTATATCAAGTTTTATTTCATATTTATAAGTGGAGTTAATCTGTCTATCCATTGTATCTTCTTCAATATCATCTAGATCTAAAACTTCTAACAAAATATCGTCTTTATTAAAGATATATAACATATTAACACCCCCTATATATATCTATTTCTATATTTTATTTTCACATTAGCATTTCCATTATTTAAAGTATATATATTTTCACCTTTTGTTAATTTGTGAAATCTACTATCTAATGTTAGTATTTGCATTTTTACAATATTATTTACTGTAACTTTCTTAGTTTTCATATTTATAATAACTTCATCATTAGTTAAAAAATTATGTTTCAATCTTATATAATTATTATATTTCCTATTACTAACACTTAATTTCAATTCGCTACATGCATTTGTTATCTTCAGAATTATCGTTGGATATACTTCTTCCGAAGTTCCCATATAATTTATATTCATATTGTTGCTTTCGTATTCTATAAGATTAATCTTATCTGGATTTAAAATTAAAAATTCAATCTCAAAACTAGCTGTATAGTTATTCGGTTCTAAATCTGGTGCATTATTAACTATAGCTTCATAATAATAATCTCGTCCTGGTAATACAAGCTTTGTTGCCTTCCAATTATCACCTTTTAACCATTCATTTAGTTCAGTTATTTTATTAATGTCCATCAGCATTTTAAATCCTTTTTTTACTGTGCAATACACTTTTACTATCTTTGTTCCAAATTCAGTTTTCTTATATTTAGATCCATAGTTAGAAGATATTACAGTATTGGTTATATCCCCGATTAGTGGTTCTTCTATTTTCGTTATAATAACAAAATCTGGGATAGGTTTTTCATTATAATATAACTTATACAACCGTAACATCTCCTTTCAATTTTTTATTTCTATTTATAAGAGTTTGCAATTTTTTATCTATAGCATCTGTTAATTTATTAAGATCTGATTCATTTTTAACAGTAACATCACCAAAATTAATATTAACATTATAAGTATAAGGCTTAGTTTCATCATCTAATTTCTTATCCAAATACTTATAAAAATTATTAAGTGGTAGGATAGCTTCTGGACCAGCTTCTCCACCTACCATAGCTTTATTCCCATTTATGCCAAATAATGTCGGTTTAGTCATAATTCCACCGTCAGCATAGTAACTAACTGAAAATTTAGGCACACTTGGGGGGTTTATACTTAATTTGCCGCTTATCTTTATATGGGGCAATTTTATCTTTGGTAAGCTTAAATGACAACTACTAAAAAATCCTTTTATTTTATTTAAAGCATTTGATACAATATTTTTAGCTCCATTCATTATGTTAGATATAGTATTCTTCACTGTATTAAATTTATTTGACACGGTACTCGATATGCTACTACATACACTACTAACAACACTTTTTATTCCATTCCATACACTTGAAACTACACTTTTTATTGCATTTAATGTTGTAGTTATAGCTGTTTTATAAGCATTAAATTGTATTGTTATTACACTTTTTATCGCATTTAATATATTGCTAAAAACCGCCTTTATTCCATTCCAAATCGTAGTTATTACTGTTTTTATTGCAGTAATAATGGTTACTATTATTGTCTTATACATATTAAAATATATTTGTATAGCTGTTTGTATAGCACTTAATACAGTATTTATTATATTTTTTATAGTATTTAGTACTGTATTTATTGTATTTTGTATAGCCGTTAATACTGTGGTAATTACATTTTGTATTCCGCTCCAAATCTCTGTTGCTTTTGCTTTTACAGTATCCCAATTTTGGTATAATAAAACTCCTGCAGCAACTAACAATCCTATAGCTGCTATAACAAGTGTTATTGGACTTGTTAAAAATGCCATTACAGTACTTAATGCCGTAGTAGCAACCGTTAATCCTGTTGTAACTCCTGTTGCTATAGCTTCTGCAGCATACATCGCAACTATTGCTACAGTCTCTGCTCCACTTGCTACTGCACTCGCTATTTTAGCTGCATTATAAGCCAATATTGCTACTGTTAAAGTTCCAATTGCTACTCCAAGTAAAGCTAAGGCTGTTTGATTTTGTGATGCAAATGTTTTTATTGCTTGTAATCCATTTTTAAATCCATTTATTACTCCTGTTACTACTGAAAAAGCAGCTGTAAATCCTCCAGATAAATATGAACCAAATGCTTGTAAAGCTGGTACTCCTGTATTTGCAAACCAATTAGCAAAATCACTTAATAACGGTAATATTTGTTCACCTAAAGGTAGCAACAACCCTACTTGAATACTTCTTTTTATACCTTCTAGTGCACTTCCTATATCGTTATATTTTATGTTTTTTACATCATCAATTGATTTTTTTGTTTTATCAAACTCTCCATTAATATTCATAAGAGCCTTTACTCCATCAACTCCCAAATCTTCCCACATAGTCCCAAATAGTTGAGTTCCTAGTGTATTTTGTTCTAATGGATCTTTCAATTCAAACAACTTAGTCATTATATCACTTGTTGCTTTCTTAGCACTTTCTCCACCTTTTGCAAATTTAGAAGTTGTATCATCAACACTAAGGCCTAATTTTTTTATTGCATCATCTGCAGTTCCATCCTTCATTCTAATTCCAAATTCTTTTACCGCATCTCCTAATTTATCAACCGAGAATGTTCCTGCTTCTGTCCCATTTTGTAGCATGTTAAACATTTCTTCAGCGGAAAATCCAGCTTGCTCAAAATGCACTGAATATTCATTTATTGTATCAAGCAAATCCCCATTTTTATCTAATCCAGATTGTGCTCCTTGTGCAATTAAATTAAATGCTTCATCTGATGTTAATCCAAACTGTTCCATCATCATTTGAGCTGACCTTACACTTTCATTAACTTCAAAATCAAATGTATCTCTAAGTGCAAGTGCATTTTCTGTTGTATTTTTTAGTGCATCCCCTGTCAATCCTGTTTGCTTTTGGACTTCTGCCATTGCATTTGCTACATCTTCAAACGATTCTCCATAGTTGTCAGCATATATTTCTTTCATGGTTTGAGATAAACCTTGCATTTCTTTATCAGTTGCTCCAGTTGATGCTTGCAATTGATTGCATGCTTTTTGAAATTCACTACTGACATCTACAATAGACTTTCCTACGGCAACTAATGCTGTACCTGCAGCTGCTCCCAAAGCTAATCCTATTTTCCCTATATTAGAAATCATATTGCTAAATTTACTAGATGTATTTTGTGCAACTTCATCAACATTGTTTAATTTTTGTAAGGCTTCTTCATCTTTTATTAATATTGTTCCAAAGAGTTTAAATATCTCCATTATTTAACCTCCTTTTCAAATATAGCCATAACATCTTTCATTTCTTCCATAACTTCTTCTACACTTGCGATTTGTTCATTATCATCATCTCCATAAGAGTTTCTCATTACTCTTCTTTTGTACTCTTCAAAACTTTCAAAATTTTGTTTATCCATATGTGAAAAATTAACTAGATATAAATCCCATAGTTCTTCTTCTTTCTTCTTTTTATTTATATATTTAAGTAATTTTTCAAAATCTTGAAATTCTAAATCCAAAACATAGTCTATACTTGAGTATCTAGAAAGCAGTAAGTCAATTATTTCGAATCTGTTAATTTGCTTACTGCAGCGAAAAAAGCCGATAAATTATTCTCTTGTGCTATTTTTCTTATTATTTCTATTAAATCGCTTAAATCTAAATTAGAAAAAGCTTCTGGAGTCATTCCTACTAAATCAGCTAAGAATTCATATATATCTTCTTCTACTTCATCTAAATTTTCTATTAAAAGACAAACTATTTCTGTTCCGTATAATTCTACCCTGTCCTTTTCTTCTAAATTCTTTTCATTTGCTGTTTTTATTATATTTTGCAATGAATTTTTATCATTTAATTTTTTCAATATTTTACTAAATTTAAAAATATCTCTTGCTTTTAATTTTCTTATTTCTAAGTTCATTTTTACCTCCCATAACTAAAAAAGAGTCTATAAAAAGACTCTTTTTATTATAGTTTTATTCAGTTCCTTGTGCTTGTTGCTCATTTGATTGTGTTGCTACTCCCCATTCAATTTCCCATGGTTCTGTTTCTAATTCTCCTTCTGTAAAACAAGCTTCATATGTCAATTTATTAATAACTTCTGATTTATCTTGCATTTCCCAATCTATATTTTCTAGATTTATTGCATTTTTTACAGTTATTTTAACTGCTTTCCCTTCCCTTGTTTTGCCTGTCCATGTAATTAAATCTTGATAATCAGAGTCTTTTATTGTATGATCACCTGTTATCTTTACAGTTCCAGCAGTCTTTGTGTCTACATTTAGTCCTGGATAATAATTAGCAAAATCTTCTGGAACTACTGTCAATTGATTAATTTCCAATTTTGCCTGAGAACTATCTATTACAATATTACCTTTTATTGCTCCAGGATATCCATCAGCTTCTATTTTGCGGTATTCTCTTTCTACAATGAATTTTCCTCCACCTCTTGTAAGTGCTACTGCTTTTCCTCCTATAGCAAATATGCCGTGGCCTAAAAGTATAGTATTACTTTTTAGAGTTTCTGCCATTTTGTTACCTCCTAACAATAATATGTTTGTAGCTCAAATCTTATTTCTCTACATGATAAATCTTCTTTTTTTTCTTTTTCACTTCTAGATCTTGATTCTTTATAAGCTACCGTTGATAATTTATCTGTATTAAAACACTCATAATCAAAGTGTTTTTCTATTTCATCAACAATATCTTCTAATTTAGTTGTGTCTTGGTTTTCCTCCCAAACTTCAATCACCAAAGTATCATCATGTCTTTCCTCAGTATTTGTACCTACACTAATATAAAAAATTATATATGGGAAAATTGCCTCATCCTCAGCATCCTCATAATATACTCTCTTATGTATTTTTTTTAATTCTTTTAAAATTAACTCTAATAAATCATTCATTCTATTCACCATTTAAATCAGAATAACTTGCTTTTACTAACTGTTGTATAGTATCAATATTTTCTTCTACAGTTGGTAAAAAACTAGGTTCTGAATCTATCTTTTTATTACCTCTTTCAAATGCAGGTTCATAGAAACATTTCGTTCCTATTTGCAAATCCTTTTCTCTTTTTCTAGCCCAGTACTGTGTTCCTTTTCTCATTCTTCCTTTTCTTTTTCTCTGTTTTCTTTTTGCTTCGGAACATATAAAACTTCCTATTTTATTAAGAAATTTACTAGGCTTTTCATTAATTCTTTGTTTACATTTCTCTACTTTAGAGATGTATGATTTTTGATTTGTCCTATTCGCCAATTTTAACCGCCTCCAATGTAATTTCTAATTCTGTACTACTTTTTTTAAATACTTTTAATATTTTAAACATTATTCCATTATATTCAACTAACCTTTCATTTTTATATTCAAAAGGCCTTATAACTAATACATAAGCTGGTTCAAGACCAATCATTTGCGCTTGATAAAATTGATTTTGACCAACAGACTTTTCACTGCAAAATACTTTTCTTTTACTATATTTTTTTATATTATTACCTATTCTATTTTGTTCTGTATATTCTGTGAGAAAATATAAAACTTTATCTAAAAACATGAAAATCACCTACATATTTGATTTGCAAGCATTGTAAAAGCTGGGGAAAACTTTGTTTCTCCAGCTCCTTGATTTAATAAGTCATTTACTCCTACACTTACACACATAAGTCCTAATTGACTTTTTATAGTTTCTTCGCTTGCCCCAGCATTTTTTAAATACATTTCAACAGCTATAATTTTAGTTTGTAAACTTATATCAAAATCACCATCTTCAATAGTTAGATTCATTGTTTTTTTTACATCATCAACACTATTTATAGCAACCATATATATTCCTCTTTAATTATTACCAGAAGAAGTAACAACTTTCTTTTTAAGATATAATAATCCTCCAGCTCCTCTTAAAACAGAACTGCTATCTTCTCCAATTGCCATTTGTCCATCAGCTATCATTAAGCATTTATGGATCCATTTATTTTTATCTTCATTGAAGTATTTTTTATAATACATAGCTAAATTAGAATTTAATAGATATTCAGATAAATTCACAACTGCTCCGAATATTTCACCGTTTGTAGCTGCATCAAATGATTTAAATTTATCAACAGTAAGCACTTCTCTACCATTTAATATTTTTTGACCTTTTTCATTTATTTTCCCAAGTCCTATTCTTTGGCCAGTAGTATCTGTCATTCCATTTAGATATTTTTCCCAAGTTGTTTTACTCATTACATAGATTGAATCATCTTCATAAGCTTCTGGAATTGCGCCTTCTACTTCTGCCCATGCTTGTACTGTTCCTATAGTAGATGCAGTCATTTCTATATTTTGTCCTATAGGTAGAGTATATTTTGTGAAACCTTTAGGTTCTCCACTTCCTGAACCTTTTACTATTGAATATTCAATTGCTTTTATCATAGCTTTTTTAAGTTGGTTGACTATTGTTGTTTCAAATATTGGAAGTGAAACAGTTGCACTTAATAAGCCTATAGCAACTTTTGCTTCTAGTACATGATATCCAAAAGTTATTTTAGCTTCCATTTTTGCTTTTTGTTCATCACTAACAGTAGATTCATTTGCTAACCAAGTTGCAGTTGGAAGAGCTTCAGCTATAGGTATTTCTACACCACCTTGATAAGATGTTTGTGTTACTCTAGATAATATTTTACCTTCTACCGTTAAATCTTCTATAACCCTATTTAATACATTTGTAGGTATTACTGCTCCTATATCTCCTACTACAGTTAAAGCATCTGTTCTTTGTTCTTGTTGTACTGCTCTATATTCTTCTGGAATTGGAGTACCATTTATAACAAAATTTTTAAATGCTTGTCTATATCCTATAGTACCAAATACATCTTCATCTTCAATTATTTGAGTTTGATTCCCTCTTAATCCATAAGTTGCTATTGGATTAAATTGTGGTGGATTTACTTGACTTCTATCTTCTATAGGTTGAGGTTCTACTTCATCCATTGAGTCTATAACTTCTTGAAGTTGTCTTATTTCTTCGTTTAAAGCTTCAATTTCTGTATTTATACTTCTCAATTCATCAACTGAATTACATGTATTACCTTTTTCAATTAATTGCTTTCTTCTTTCTGTTTTTGCATTAAATAATTTTAATATTTTATCCTTCATAATTATTTATACCTCCTGTTATTTTTAAAAATTTAAATTGTTCTTTTTCTAACTCTAAGTTATCTGCAGAATTATCCAATTCTTGTGAACGAGCACTATCCAGTTCCCTTTTTGCATTCTCCAATGCATCTTTATCACGTGCATTTATATCAGTACTTTCGTAAGCTGGTTTGTTTACTGCACTTACTTCGTACAACTTAGCAAACTTCTTTATTCTTCGAGTTGGCATTTTAGTATCTAAATTAAGCCATTCTTGCTCCTTAATTCTAAATGCAAAACTCATTCCATCAAGGTCCCCTCTTTTAATAGCGCTATAAAGAGCCCTTGCTTCTGGATTATTATCTATATCTATATCTGCACTCATAAAAAGACCTATATTATCAATTTGTAAGTGCATGGTAGAATTTCCATTGTTTCTTCTACTTCTAGCTAAAGGAATTTTATTTTGATTATGATTTACAAACAATAAAACATCTGTTAAATCACATTCATCAAAAGCACCTCTGTCAATTACTTCATAAAAATAACCACCTATATCAGTGGTTTGTTCAAATACAACTGGGTGACCTTCTATTTTTTTTATTCCATTATCATCTTCTTGTGATCGTGTCATTATATCAAAGATATTATAATTTCGACGAATTAATAAATCATCCATTTTTTTCTTCAACCCCTTTCTTTTGCATCTGATAACTATCTGCTATATCCCTATTTATAAAGTTAAGAGACATATGACGAATATCTCCCCCTTCAAATGGTGGATATCCAAATAAAGCTAATAGTTGATTATCGGTCAATGCTCCTCTGTTTCCTAAAATATCAGCAACCGCTATTTTATTTTTCGTATTTGTAAATAACAAACTTTGAGAATAAAAAATAATTTCATTACCGCAATCAATCTCTCTATCAGTAAATAAAACTCTTGTAAAAGCCTGTCCTAATAACTGTATAAAAGGTTCTATTGTCTTTTCATAATATGCTTGATATTGTTCATCATTATAATCTCCTGTTATTATACAAAGTGGGACTTCAAGGGTATTTAAAATCCTATTTTCTAAAAAGGATAATATATCTTTATTTATAGTTGTTGGAGTCATATTAATTGGAATAAAATCACTTTTTAAGTCAATAGGTAAAATACCACTATTTGATGTTTTTAATTTTTCCTCAAATTTTTGAATTTCTTTAGCTTGTTTCCCTTCATCTAGCATAGTATTAATTTTTAACATACCGTTGATAGATAATCCAGCTTTTACGTTTTTATCTAACCCTTCCACTAATGTATTATCAACATTAAGTATTTTAAGTAGGCCTTTATCATCCCTGGTACCATTCTCATTTCCTCCCATTAAATCATTAAAAGAGAAATCTTTTCGTAAGTGAATTATATCTTTATACGGTAATGTATATTTTTCACTATTTCTAAAAGTAAATTCTATAAATAATTCTCCAGTTGCTTCATCCTCTAAAAATGTGCTTGCTATAGGATCTAACGGATAAAACCCTGTAAAAGTTTTTGATTTTCCCCCATTACTTGTATCTGTTAAGTAATATGTTGGATATATAAAGCAGTTAAATGTACTCTCATATAGCCAAGTTATCTTCTCTAAAAACTCTTTACTTGTCATTAATGGATTTGGTGAAAATTTCAAAAGCCTATTTATTGAACTTTTTACAATTTCTTGCTTATCTTCATCAACATTACGAATATGTTTAGGTTGTAATTTACTTATTTCATTTGATTTACATCTTATACAAGCCTTTACTATATCTGATGCATATATATCTTTTCCGAAGGATGAAAAAACTGGAGTATTTCCGTTTAACATCTTTGCATATACATAATTTCTTACCTTTTTTTTTGCAAAGTTGAATATTTTCACTTTTCCACCTCCATTTCTAATAATTTACAATTTGTAAATATTCATTTTTATACCTATCTAAAGTTGCCTCTGCATTTAATTTTGCTAAAGTTCCATCTATCCTTCTATTTCTCATATCTTGAACTTTAACTGGCATTATCCTTCCGAAATTATCAAATTTACAAGCTGTATTTTTAAAACACCATATACAGATAGGATTTTGATTATAGTTTATTTTATTTGACTTTAATTCAGCTTCTAAAAGTTTCATTGGATGGCTTAGATTAGAATAATCTTGATTTATTCTCTCCATATCAAACCCATAATCCTCCATATCTTTTACAAAAGATTTAGCTCCCCATCTGTCATAACCAACTTTAAATAATTTTATTTTATATTTTTTATAAAGCATTACAAACCAATTAACAACATCTGTATAATCAACTTCATCACCATTACATACGGTTAAAAATCCATCTTTTGCCCATTGTAGATAATCTTTATCATCATCTTTTTCTTGAAGTTTAGGCTCAGGGATAAAATAATGTGTTATAAAATATTTTTCTCTACTATTTGATTTCATTATCATAACTGTTGCAGCCGTTAAATCTGTTGTTTCAGATAAATCCACTCCACCTATTCCTACAGAACCTCTTAAATCCTCTATATCATAAGTTAAATGATTTCTTATATCTTTTTCTTGTAACCATGCTTGAGCATTATTTTGCTTTATATTAAAGTCCTTTGCTAAAACAAAGGCCTTTTTACTTGTACTTGTTTTAGCTTCTTCAACCATATCTCTTAAAAAAGACCATTTTTTTATAACACCTAAACCTGGATTACTTTTCACCCAAGATGACTCATCTTGCCATACTTCCAATTCATTATCTTGTGTGTACATCCAAAGTAACCATCTAGGTCTATCTAGTTCCTTTCTTAAAACTTTTCTTGCATCTTTTAATCTTGCATCTAAATAACCGTCGGTTGTAAAACCTTCTGTTGTCAGTTCAAAATATAATGGCTCATCCTGAGTTGA
>AZMM01018785.1_pt1 | contig 20252 bp, 23 predicted proteins | sample 87071 | NCBI WGS metagenome assembly AZMM01 (sample SAMN02316559, study PRJNA219732) | human gut metagenome | biome: human gut | host: Homo sapiens | place: USA: Comer Children's Hospital at the University of Chicago | collected 2012-02-10 | reverse complement strand
GTATGCATAAAAAAATTTTAATAAGTTAACTCTATTCATGTATTTTTAAAATTATAAATCGCGATTTCTTTACTATAAAATAATAATATCGCTATAAAAAACTTGGTTCAATAATAATAAAGACGTATACTATAATAAAAGCGACAAAATAAAAAAGGGAAAATATTATGGAACAACAAATTATAGAGATTATAGTAGATGAAAATAAACAACAATTAGAATTGTTTGGGACACCTATGTTTCCATGCAAGGCGTGTTATTCTGATATAAATAAATTTGTGACAGGTGATATTTCATGGCATTGGCATGAAGAAATAGAGGTAATAAGAGTGAAAAGTGGGAGTATCCATTTATACTTAGATAATAGTGATTTTGTACTAAATGAAGGTGATGGTGTTTTTATAAATTCAAATATACTTCATTATATTAGAGCAGGAACAAGTGAAGAATGTATATTAAACTCACTTGTTTTTAATAAAAACTTGATTTCTGGAGGAGTACAAAGTGTATTTGAGCAAAATTTTGTAAATCCAATTGTTGAAAACAAGAATTTAAGTGGAATTGCTTTTTATAAAAATACTTCTTGGGGAGAAGAAGCATCAGCTTGTATAAAAAATGCCTTTTCACAATTTGAAAAATCTGAATTTGGATATGAGATTCTTGTAAGGGAGTATTTATCTCATATATGGTATATTATGCTCAAAAATATACAAGATTTAAATTTAAATAAAAACAATAGGAATGATCTAAACTCAGAAAGAATAAAAAATATACTTTCATTTGTACATAAAAATTATAATAAACAAATAACCTTAAATGATATAGCTAAAGTTGTAAATTTAAGTGAAAGAGAATGTTTAAGATGTTTTAAAAATACACTTGGAATATCACCAATTCAATATATTTTAAAATATAGAGTATCTATAGCTACTAAGATGTTAAGAGAAAATAAGGATCCTATTACGATTATAAGTGATGCTGTGGGATTTGATAGTCCAAGCTATTTTTCGAAAATTTTCAAGCGATTTATAGGAATTACACCAACTCAATATAGAAATAAAAGTAAATAAAATATTTATTAATGTAAATTTGATACAAAAATTTGAAAAAATTGTTATAATTTATACAGGAGGTGAGAATATGAGTGTAGTACCATATGTAGTACAACAAACAGGAAACGGGGAGAGAAGTTACGATATATTTTCTAGATTATTATGTGATAGAATTATATTCTTAGGAGAAGAAGTTACAGACGCTTCTGCAAGTGTTGTAATAGCACAACTTTTATTTTTAGAGGCAGAAGATCCAGACAAAGATATTTATCTTTATATAAACTCTCCAGGCGGTTCAGTAACCGCAGGATTTGCAATATACGATACAATGCAACATGTAAAATGTGATGTATCAACTATATGTATAGGGCTTGCAGCAAGCTTTGGATCATTTTTATTAGCAGGTGGAGCAAAAGGAAAGAGATTTGCACTTCCAAATTCTCAAATTATGATTCACCAACCTCTAATTGGAGGAAATGGTATACAAGGACAAGCTACAGATATAAAAATAGTAGCTGAAAATTTACTAAAAACTAAAGAAAGACTAAATAGAATTCTAGCTGAAAATACAGGTAAAAGCATAGAAGAAATATATAGAGACACAGATAGAGACAATTTTATGAGTGCTCAAGAAGCCCTAGATTATGGCTTAATCGATTCGATTATAACTAGAAGTGATTCTATAAAATAAATAGAAAAATTGTAATCATGTCAGCATATACATATATAAATAATATATGTTGGGAGGCATGGCATGAAAAAAATAATTGGATTAATAATTTGTCTAGCTTTAGTAGTAATCTTAAAAAATCCTATATCGATTGGCATGATGTATGTTTTCGATTTTATAGGAAATACTTTTAATATTACAACAGTAGAAGTTATAGACTTTCTAAATGAAATTTATTATTTGTAAATAAAATTTTATTACATAGTAAAGTTGTTTAAAATTTACATAACGTAAAATAGGATTAATACTTAAACTAAAGTATTAATCCTATTTTGTTTTTATGAGTTAAGTATCTAATTTATAAATATAAAGCTTATTTGTGTCCAAATCAAATATGGCAAATGTTATGTTATATGCTGCTCTATCATTTATGTTAGTGTCTGCCTCTTCAGGATAATTTTCAGCAAATCTATCTTTAAAATAATAAATTCCGTTTTTTGTTTTAGGAATATTGTAATCAGGTAAAGGTTCGTACACATAATAATTTCCATCTTTTTTTAACTCTCCGCCATATATAATGAGTTTTAAATCTTTTTGCAAAGGGGTTTTCTTCCACTTTTTATTTTTCTCTATATTTTTCAAAAATGAGTTTTTTTCATTTTTATCAAATTGTATAACTGCATATAAATCGCCATCTCCTAAGAATCCCCCGTGAGTATCTTTATAATCCAAGACTTTAGCGTTTTTAGGAATTTCTGTATCTATCATTTCACTATAGTTAACTGAATTATAAGGATCAAAATATTCTATTTTTAATATGAGAACACCAATTGCGACGCATATAAAAATAAATAATAAAATAAAAAATAATCCTAATTTTTTTACCCTAGACATTCTATAATTTACCCCCTTTTTAGTCCTATATTTTATAGATTAACAAGGTATTTTATGAATGTCAATATTTATTTATTGAAAAACAATAAATAAATATTTTAAAACGATAATGGGGAAGTGATGTGTGCAAGATAGATAAACAAAAACATAGAAATCTAATCAATAATAATTTAAAATATTAATAACTACTTAAAAATTTAAAAATAATATGGGGGATAATACTATGGAAAATAAAAAGGAAAACAGAGCATTTAATGAAATGTACATAGCTGCGAAAAAACGTCTTGAGGGAAAAAATCCAATAGAAATTGCGAAGAATTCAGGGGCAGAATTTGATGAAGAAAAATCAATTTTAAAAATCAAAAGTTTAGATGCTATATTCGAATTAGAATATCCAACTTACGATATGAAAGAAAAAAGAGATGACTGGCAGATACTAACTTTACTTCATTATCTAGATTTGGCAGATAATACACCGATTTTATCAAAACAAATTAAATTTGGAGAATTAAAAGACGGACTTATAAGAGGGGCAAGATTTGACAAAACTGTTGAAGTGGAACTAGAACGTTTTTTAAAAAATAAAGATGAAAAACAAGTTATAGAAGTTTTTAAATCTTTAGATGCAAAGTTTATCGATTCAAAAGCAGATTTAAGTGCCGTATTTTATATTTATCCATATTATCCAGTTACAATAAGCATATGGTTTGAAGATGAAGAATTTCCACCAACAGGCAAAATGTTTCTCGACAAAACAGCAGACCACTATCTTACAATAGAAGATGCAGTCGGAGTTGGGGAGCTTATGATAAAAATTATAAATGAAAGATATAAAAAACTATTTTGTAAAAAATAGACATGAGTTATAAATATAAATAGTCTTGTTATATAAATTTGTTTGTGATATATTACAAAGGCAGTTAAGAAAGAAAGGAATTTTATTAAAATGACAAATGTAAATCAATTTAATATAACAGACGAAGAACTTCGTGAAATAGAGCAAATAAAAGAATTAGCACAAGATTGTACAACTCACTTATTAGAATGTCTAGTTGATCCAGATACAGAAGAAAAAGTAGAGTTAAATGAAGAAGATAAAAAAGATATGTACAAATTTATACTTGATAAAACTATGGAATATGCAGAAGAAAACAAACTTCCAGATGATGGAGATGATTTTGACAAGTATATCGAATTTATAATAGATAGTTTACAATAAAAACCTAGGATAAAAATCCTAGGTTTTTTAATATATTTTTCATTATTTCATATTGCTTTTTATAAGCCCTGCAAGAATTTCAAGTTTATTTTTATCGCGATTTATATAATCCCCAAATGTATTTACAGAATAAACTTTCTTAGGCGTAAGTGGTGCCGATGGATAGTCGAAAATGAATTTTATACGGCGTTTTTTATTTCTTTTAAAAACTCATACTGTTTATCAAAATTATAAAATTCTTTGTATTGTAATGATTTTGGAGTACTACCATAATATTTTACTCCAGTTGAAGAAGCAAAAACTGTATAAGATAAAAATGTATCTTTATTATCATCGACATAATAAAAAACAGTATTTAAAAGATTGTCTTTAAATAAAAAGTGGACTGAATCTTTGCTATTTTTATCATAAACTATTAAAGTATTTGTCATATCTGTATTTTCATTATCAAGTTTATAATCATAATCAGCCTCTTTTATTTTGTTTTTTATATCTGATAATTTTGATTCTGTATATACGTTTACACCATATAAGATATAAAATTTGAAGAAATTATCGTATTTATTATTGTTGTATACTGTAGCCATATAAAGTTCATCTGCTATTTTGTCTGAATATTCGTAAATTTTAATATAGTCTTTATTGCTATAACTTCCATCATTACCGAGATTTATCATTTGCTCATATAAATCTAATACATCAGAATAATTTTTTTGTATATATTTTAATCCCAATTCATTAAAATTCGTTTTATCTTCTTGACCGTGAGCTTTTCTATACTCATAATTTGTTTTAAGTAAATCAAAATCTATATCATTATATTCATTTCTAGCTTTTTTAAGTTCAAGGTTCATATTATCTAAATCAAAATCTTTAACATGACCACCATTACTTTTTATATCATCTGTAATAAATTTATAAATACTATTTTTTAAATCTTTAATTCTGTCCATATTGTTATCAAGTTTATTTTCTTCTTTTTGAACTTGAATTGATTCATCATATGCTAAACTGTTATTCTTAGAACACCCTGTAATAATAAAACTAAAAACTATAATACTTAATAAAAATAACTTTTGTTTCATCTTTTTCCCTCCAAACTTATATTTAATTAGTTATCTTTTAAAGTATTTCGAGTAATAGAAATACAATTCCTTTATTTAAAACAAAAAAAGAAAAGACTAGGCAATAAAGCCTAGTCTTTTCAACGCGTTTAGTAATCATATGTAAAAAAATGGTGCCGATGACGGGATATTATAGATTGATTTTTACAGGCATTCATTAGGAATTATTATTGCTTATAAATGTGTATTTTTCAACGTTATTATTTTATTAAGAATTTTTTAGCATTATTAGTTTGTATATTCATTGTGTTGTTATTGTGTTGTTGATGTGTTGTAAGTAGGTTTTTAGGATATATATAATTATAAAAATAAAAAAAATAAAAAAAAGTTTATAGCAAAAAGTATCCCTACTATCCCTATCCATTGATATTACTAGGTTTAGGTATCCCTAAAACCCTCCCTAAGAACTATCCCTACTATCCCTAAACCCTCCCTAAATAAAAAAAGAAGCCTAAATATTAGACTTCTACGAATAAATTATTAATTTTATCAACTGCTTCTATTTTTTCACCCTTCATAACGTGAGTATATATATTCATTGTGGTTTGTATATCTGCATGGCCCATTAGATGCTGAACAGTCTTTGGTGGTACTCCAGCTTCAAACAATCTAGTTGCATATGTATGTCTAAGAGCATGAAATTTCATTGGCTCAATATCAAGCTTCTTTAATATGCTTTTTAAATTCCTTCCAGGCTTTTTATCATCTATTATTTTTCCAAGTTTATTGCATAATACATAATTATTATTGGTATAAGCTTCACCAGCATATAAAATTAATTGATTTTGTTCCTTTTTATATTTTTTTAGCTTATTAATTATATTCACTGGTACGGATATAGTTCTACTTGAATTTTTAGTTTTAGGAGTTTGTTCTATTACTTCATACCTAACTATTTTATCACCTTCATATATGGGTACTCTTTGAATACTTCTATTGACTGTTAATTCATTATTCTTAAAATCAATATCACACCATTTAAGGCCTAGAAGCTCACCAAGTCGTAAGCCAGTACCAAGTGCAACTATAAATAATAATTCTAATTCATGGCCTTTTATAGCTGCTAAAAACTTAGTTTGCTCTTCATGAGTTAATACTTTTATTTCTTTATCATTATCTATCTTAGGTAGTGTAACAAGTTTACACCAGTTTTTTAAAATATATCCTTGTCTTTCAGCTTCTCCTAAACAAGTTTTCAAATTCGTATTAAGCTGCTTAATTGTTGTTGGTGTTACTCCCTGGTCCAGTAGATTTTTATAATGTCGTTGTAAGTGAGTTGTTCTTAAATCGCATAATTTAATTTTACCTAAGTTGGTGTTGAGAATATAATTTTTATAGATGCCGTGATATCTATCAAAGCTTTTAGGTTTAAGATCTTGTTTCCTATAATCAAATAACCAGGTATAAAACCAGTCAGCTACAGTTATCTTTTCTTCATTCAATACTCCCATAGACATTTTTCTTTTATAATCTTCTAGTTTCTCTTTTACTTCCTTTTGTGTCTTTCCGTAAAATTGCTTTCTATCTGGTTTACCATCTGGCTTAAAACCTATCATGATTGAAGTTCTCCAGCCCTTCTGTACACCTTTTACTTTATAAGGTAATATAGTACCTTCACCATTGGCACGTTTACCCATAATTACTCACCTTCTTTATTTGAGTATTTATATTTTATATATTTAGCAAATTCTTCTAATTCTTCAATAGCTTCATTAGGTAAATTTTGAGTATTTTCTATTATATTTTTATATGGTTTTAGAGTATTTTTATAATAAAATTCTATTTGGTCCTTTTCTAGATGTTGAAACTTTTCATTGTCATATAAAAAATTGTTATTACTTAGTATTATTGGGTTAATATCATTAACAAAATTATTTATTCTAGTAGTAAATTTTTTTACTGTATTTTCAATATTTTCTTTCTCGATTATATCCATTAAATTAACATTTAGAGCATTACATATTTTTTCTAGTGTATTTATGCTTGGATTACGTTCTCCTCTTTCATATTGTAAAATTGCTTGAGTAGAACAACCTACTTTTTCAGCTACATATTTGGCGCTTTTGCCTTTTTCTTTCCTTACTTTTCTTATATTTTCTCCTAACATGTAATAATACCTCTTTTCAATATATTGTTATTTTTATAATACACTATCTGCTTAAATAAAACAATATGATTTAAAATAAAAAAACATCTTGATTTATTTAAGGTAATAGTCTAATATAGAATTAGAAACATAAAGATTTAAAAAAATGAAACAGTATGAGAAAAAAGGAAGGAGATTGATTTTAATGAAAGATAAAAAAATAGTTACAGTAAGGGAATTTGCAAAGATGTATGGCTTTGGAGTTAGTTATGCCTATCAATTAGCTAATGCAGAAGGATTTCCAATGATAAAAACAGGAAGAAAAATAAATATATTAGTTGATAAGGTAGATGCTTGGCTAGAAATGAACATAGGGAGTAAATTTTAAGGTAGGTGGATTACTTTGTTAAATATATTCAATACAGTTAAAGACAGAAAACTACTTCCAGTAGTACCTATATTTAATAATGCTAACTTTCCAAGTGTTCCCTGGAAATCTGAGATAAACCACATAGACACTATAGAAAAATTAGGGCAACAAGGCGAATATTTCGACTATAAAAATAAAAATAACGAAGCTAAAAAAGGAAAAATAACTGGAGCTTCATTATTAACAGGTGAAAAAAGTGGAGTTATGGTTTTAGATCTCGACAGGAATCATGGCACTGGAGAAGTTGACGGAGTTATAAACTATAAAAAATTAGTTGATAGCTTAAATCTATCTGAAGAAGATAAGAAAAAAGCATTTGATACTTTTACAGTTAAAACTCCTAATGGTGGTTTACATTTATATTTTAAATATAGAGAAGGTTTAAAAAGTGATAGCAATAATAAATTATCAATAGATTTAAAAACATCTGGAGGACTTATTGTAGCACCTGGAAGTATTAGAAAGATGAAAGACGGAACATATAAAACTTATACAGTTTATAAAGATGTAGAAATACAGGAGATGCCAGAAGGATTATTTAATGAGCTTCTTAAATATTTTGGGAAAGTAAAACCAGCAGCTAAAAACAATAAGATAAAAACTATAAAGTCATCATCTAATAATCACTATACTGTAAAGAATGAAGGTGAAAGAGATGCAGCTTTATTTAAATATCTATGTAGCATGATTGATTACAAGTTTTTCAAACATGAGGAAAATTTATTAGAATTAGCTAAAATGTATAATCAATGCTATATCAATCCACCTTTTGATGAAAATACTGTAATACAAAAAGTAAAACAAGCTATAGCATATGTTAAAAAGCCTTATTGTGGAAGCACTGGAAAGGTTGTAAATGGTTCGCTAGTTAAATACATACTTAATAATAATGAATGCTATGTAAAAGGTAATATGTTTTATATATACGATAAGAAGGAAGGAATTTATACATATAAAGATAGTAACGATTTATTGAAAATGTATTATGACAGTATAGTTATAGATGAGGATATAGATCCAGCAAAAGCTAAAAAGTTCGCTGATACTATAATGGGATTAGGTGATAGATATACTGATACTTTTGCATATGAAGATAGATATATAGCTTGTGAAAATGGGATAATAGATAGCCTTAACAATGAGCTATTAGAGTTTAATCCTAAGTATAAATTAGATTGTAAATTTAATGGTTCTTATATAAAAGATAGACAGGAATATGTAAATAAATTCAATCAATCACGTTTTAAGCGTTTCTTAAATGATTTATTAGATGAAAGTACAATAGATACATTACAGGAAGCCTGGGGGACTATATTATGTCCTAACAGTTCAAAAGTGCAACAATGCTTTATCTATATAGGATTAGGCTCTAATGGTAAATCAAGTCTATTTGATATCCAAGAAGCTTTGATAAAAGATGCTGATAAATCTATTTGTGGTATTAGTTTAGGGGCTTTTGGTGATGATTTTATTTTAAGTATGGCAGAAGGTAAAAGAATGAATATAGTTCGAGATGATGCCTTTGAATATAAAATATCAGGACTATTTAAGAGTTGTGTATGTGGTGAAGAAGTAACTGTTAATAAGAAACATAAAGATTATGTAAGGATTAAATTTAATCTATCATGGTTTTATGGTTTAAATACAATGCCTATCACTTCTGATAAAAGTTTTGGTTTTTATCGTAGACCTATATTAATACCTTTTAATAATAGATTTGGGAGTAAAAAAGATATATTAGAGGGTAAAGCAGACAAGGAAGCTATTCCAGGAGTAGTAGAAGAAATTATTAATAACGAAATGGATATAGTGTTTAACTGGGCATATGAAGGCCTTCAAAGACTAATGAAAAATAAATGGAAAATAAATCAAAGCCAAGCTGCTTTAAACAAAATGGAAGAATACAAAGAGGAATCAGATAGCGCTTATGCTTTCTATAAATATAAATTAATAAAATCTATAGGAAGTAAAATATCAGCTTCATCATTATATAAAGACTATGAGGAATATTGCACGATCGAAAGATTAAAGCCAATGAATCCAACTCAATTTGGACGACAACTAAAATCTTTAGGTCATGAAAAATTTAAAAGCTGTGGAAATATGTATTTTAAGGATTTAGCTTATGTAAAATTTATACCAATAGATGATGATAAGATGCCATTTTAAAATAAAAAAACACCAAGCGAATAACGCAAGGTGAATGTATATTTATAAAACTTTTGAAAGCACAAATATTTTGATTTTATAAATACATTATATCATTTTTTAGAATTGGAATAAAGTGTTTTCAAGGGTTTACTTTGATTTTTATAGGGGAGGTTTTCAGTGAAAGAATTATATATGCTTTTATTGGATTTATATGATTATCAAGACTATGAGGACGATAGCAACGTAATGATTAATAGAGTTGTGAAAACATTGGAGAAATATTTTGAAAACCAAGGAAAATCAAAAAAATAGTACTACAAGATAAGAGTTGACGTAAAAGAAAAATTAACCTGAAATACAGGGGGATTTTATGACAAAACACGAAATAGAAACAGAATTAACAGAATTAAACAATAGATTAGACAAGGCAGAAATATATTTTAAAAATTTAGATCATACGGATGTAGATGAAACTAAAGAATACAAAGCTTTGCAAAAGATAATAAAAAGAATGGCGTACCTTCAAGGACTATTGAACGAAATGGAGGTACAAAAAAATGCTTAAAATAGATGCTATAGATTATGCAATTATTTATGATACAAGGGAGCAAGATATTTTCATACCTCAAATACTGCGTAAGAATGGAATACAGACTATAAGAAGAAAGCTTGATACTGGAGACTATGCAATACAATACAAGGGCGAATATATGCCACCAGTAGTAGTTGAGCGCAAAGCCTGTTTAGATGAACTAATCGGAAATATGCTTGATAACAGAAAAGACGAAAACGGGAACAACAGATTTATAAGAGAACTGGAAAGGGCAAAGGCTCAAGGCTTAAAAGTATATTTATTGATTCAGGACAAAGATTACTATATGAAGCTTATTACTGGAGAATATAGAAGTAAAGTAAATACAAAAGCTATAAGTGGCATGATTATATCCTTATTGGCGAAATATCCTAATTTACACATAATTGCAGTAGATAGAGAGTTATCGCCTTCAATGGTTTACAAAGTTTTATATTATGAGCTTAGAGAAAAACTCAAAGATGTGGTATAATATATATGTAGATATCACAAAACAAAAACAAAAAATATTTTATAATTTCTAGATTTAATTTCTTATTTTCAAGGGGCTCCCAGAGGTGGGAGCTTCTTTTATTTTGTTTATATGTAGTATTGAATACTACTAAATATAGTTGTTAATATGATATAATTATGGTGGGTGATAAAAATGAGTGACAGCAAAAAAATAAATATTAAAATTTCGGCTGATGTCTCAAAATTTAAATCAAGCATGGATAATGCTACTAAACAAATTAAGAAGTTTAAAACAGAGACTAAAACGGCTGGAAACACAAAGCTTGATAACGTAAACAAGCAAATTGAAAAAATAAATAATAAAACTAAGCAATTAAATAATACAACTAAAAACACAACTAAGAATTTTAAAAATGTAAATAGCGTAAAACTAGAAAGTGCTACTAAACAAGTTGAGAAAATCAATAAAAAAGTAGCTGAAACAAGTAAAAAAACTGCTGATAGTACAAAGAAGTTTACCAGTTTAAAAGATAAAATAAACTCGATAAAAGACAAAGCATTATCTGGCGTAAGTAAAACAATGTCTAGTTTAAGAGATAAAGCTACAGGTGCTAATAGTTCTACTGGAAAACTAAAAGATTCTATAAGCAATCTAATGGGAAAGTTTTCAACATTTAAAGGTGGCAATTTTTCGGAAGCTTTCTCTAGGATTAGCTCGGCCTCCTTGCCTATTCCAGGAAGAGTAAAAGCTATAATAGCTTCTATAACACTATTAGTAGCATCACTAAAGAAATTATATGATGCTGGGAAACAAAGGTTCTTTGAAGGCTTAACCAATGTTAAAGATACCTTAGCACCAGTAAGCGATGCAATCGCATCAATTGGAAGTTCAATTAAAACTACTTTCGAATCTATTACAGAGTTCTCCTTATCTATGCAAGGCCTTGCTACTGCTGGTATAAACTTTGAAACACAAATGAACAAAGTTCAACAACTTAGTGGAGCAACGGGTAACCAGTTAGCAGAGCTTACTAATAAAGCTAAAGAATTAGGTTCTACCACTAGGTTCCAAGCTTACCAAATTGGCCAAGGTTTTGAATATATGAGTATGGCTGGCTGGAACGCCTCAGAGATGCTAAGTGGAATTAATTCTGTAGTCAACCTTAGTATATTATCTAGCACAGGGCTTGGAGTAGCTGCGGATATTGTGACTGATGATTTAACTGCTATGGGATTAGAAGCGAATCAGGCATCAGATTTTGTTGATAAATTAGCAGCAACAATCACAAGAAGTAATACCAATGTAGAATTATATGGAGAAGCGATGAAACAGTGCGGGTCTCAAGCTGGAACACTTGGAATAAGCGTAACTGATTTAAATACTGCTATTGGCCTAATGGCTAACTCAGCAAAAAAAGGAAGCTCTGCAGGTATGTCTTTAAAGAACTTAATGGCGAATATGTCACACCCGACAGATCAGCAAACTGCAGCTTTAAAAGAATTAGGATTAACAGCAGACAAAACGGGAAGTTATCTAAAAACAACAGCTGACGGGAATGTAGATTTAGCTGCTACTTGTAAATCATTAATGAAGGCTATGGATGGTATGAACAAAACTCAAAAAACATCTTTGATAACTACTATAGCTGGTAAAAATGCTGCTCCAGGTATCTTAGCTTTATTAAGTCAAGGTGAGAATGCTTGGAATGAATTATCAGATTCTATAGAAAATTCTACATCAACAGTACAATTCTGGAATGAAAATATGTCTATAATGGGTAAAAAAGGCAATGAAGCTAGAAAGATTATAGATAACTTTAAAGATGTATATGACTCTGTAGAAGAAAGAGCAACTGACTTAGGATTTTCTACAAAAGATTTAGCACTATCTATACAGGTTTTAGGTGCTGATGGAAAAGTAACTAAGAAAAATATGAGTGATTTACTAGATGTATTTGAGTCAATGGATTCTGCTACGGGTAAAAGTGCTGTAAAATGGCGTGAACTTGGTGGAGCTATGAAAAATACAAAGAGTGAAATCGTTAAGAATGTAAAAAGCGGATACGATTACGATTCGACTATTTCTAAAATAGACAGTGATACATCAGGACTTACACAAAAACAAAAGAAACAAATAGAAAGTCAAATAAACGCTAATATGACTTACAAAGAAGCTAATAAAATATTGAAAAAATATGGATTATCAGCAGACCATGTAAGTTTATCTAGTTTAAATACTTCTCAAAAGCTAGAATATCTAAGAGAAACAACAAAAGGATTATCTGATGATCAAAGAAAAGCAGCTTTAAAAAGTTTAGGATTATCTGATAGCTTTGATGAAGTAACAGAAGTATGTAGAATGTCTGATAAAGACTTTAAAAAATATCAAAAGAACTTAGAAACTATAGAAGGTTTATCTTCTAAAATGGCTAAGGCTATGGATTCCGATACAAAGGGTTCTTTACTATCGTTAGCATCTGCAATAGAAGGTAAAGCAATACAAGTATTTGAAAAATTAAAAGGTTCTATTAAAGGAGCTTCTAATACATTAGCAGAGTTCTTTGGAGCATGGCAAAACCAAGGATTAGAAAAAGCATTACTAGGTGGATATAAAGACAGCGATGGAGGAATTGCTTCTGGACTTGTTAAGAGTGTACAAAATGCAGCTAAACAAATACCACAAGCTATAAAAGATGCTATATCTAGCGTGAATAATTTTATAAGTGGTGGTTCATTGCAAGGAATACTTGATATAGGAACAAGTATAGTACAAAATATATGTAATGGTATAAGAAACAACAGGGAAGGCATAACAACGGCTATATCAGATTTAATTAGCAAATTCTGCGGTTGGATAGAAACAAACGGAGCGACTATAAGAGAAGCTGGAAAAGTAATTCTTACAGCCATAGGAGACGGAATAAGAAACAACAGGGAACAAATTAATACAGCCTGTGGTGTTATCTATGATGCTATTAATGATTGGGCAGAAATAAATGCCGAAAACGTAGGTACACTTGGCGGAACAGTAGCAGATAAATTTATTATTGGATTTATAAAAGGATTTACACTAGATAAATTTAATTGGTTAAAAGGTTTTTTTGCTGGATTATTTAACAGCGACGGACAAGATGCTTATCAACAATGGGGTATTTCTAATGGAGAAGATTATACTAATGGAGTAAACTCAGGCCTTGAAAAAAGTAAAACATCAACATCTAAAGTTGCAACAGAAATGGGCGATGGCATCTCCAAGGGAATAATGGCCAAGCTAGAAACTATGAATACTAGTCAACTAAAAGAGTTAGAAAAAGAATTAAAATCTTTACAAACAACAACTCAAAATGTAGCTAATGGTATAGGTTCAAGCTTTGGTAAAATTAGAAATACAGTTAGAGAAAATTTAGTGGGTAGTGTTAACATAGGTAGAAATCAATTTGTTAATCTAGCAAATATTATAAGAAATCAATCTCAAAATGCTAGAAATAGCGCAACAAAGAGCTTTATATCACTTAGAAAAGTTATAAATACACAAATAACACAAGCTAGAACTGCTGTAACAAGTAAGATGATATCTATTGCTAATGTTGTAAGAACACAGTCACAAAATGCACGTAACAATGCTACAAGAAACTTTATATCACTTAGAAAAGTTATACAAACTCAAATGTCACAAGCTTATAGTTCTGTATCTTCATATATGAACAAGATAGCTCATGCAACTAATAGAACGTTAAATACTAAGGTTAATGTTACAAGAAGTGTTAGAACAGTAAATGAAGGTGGAAAAACAGCATCTGCATTAGCTACATTATCTACAGCAGCATTTTCTTCTCTTAACGCTATGGCGGTAGGTAGTAATCCAGGCTATGCAATGGCTACTGGAAACTATGGAAGCGGAATTACTGGAACTTCTAGTGCTGGACCCGTTAAAGTAGAAATTCCAGAACTAAACCTAAGAGTTGATCTAGACGGAAGACAAGTTGGTTATTCGACTGCAAAATATGTTGATGAAAAGCTTACTGCAACAAAGAGAAGAGATAGAAGAAAACAAGGAGGTAAATAGATGCCAAAGGTAATTGATTTTAGGGACTATAACAAAAAAGTAGAAATATTAGATATTAGATTAAGCTGCATAACTGGAGCAGAAATGTTATTCCTTTTAAGTGCAATAAATTCGCTATATAAAAAAATGAAACCTTTTTTAGATCCAGAACAAATTAGAAAAAATGTTAATTACAATACGGATTTAGATGATGACGATATGATGTATAGCATTCTGACTATAGAAGAAATTACACATTTTATGACTATTAAAATATATAGTGATAATGCCTATGAAGAATTAGACGAAGAATCTTTAAGAAGTTACATAGATTACAGATTGAATCTAGCAGAAGAGTTGGCCGATGATTTAAACAAAGGTATTCTATTTGCTATAGAAAAATAGTTAAATCTCAATTTACAAGAAAGGAGTCCTCCCAGGGCTTCTTTTTTATGTTTTAAGCTTCCTATCGCATTCCTAACAAGTTTTATATTCATTATTGATAAATTATTCAAGTAGATGTTACAAAAGATTAGAAACTAATACTAACTCACCTTATTTTTTAGGTTGGTCCAATTTTGGCCTGAGTTAACGACCTAAAAATTAAGCTGGTTAACGAACGAAATTATACGTTGGTTAACTGAACCCCAATGGTGGTTAGTAATTTACTGACCACAGTTTTGTGGTGAATTGATAACGGATTATATTCGATTTAGACTATCCAATTTTGGAGAGTCCTCTTAGAAAAGCCTATTTGGGTTTATAGGTGAATATCCTAAAAATAGGTCATTCATATATCATGTGGTGAACTATCACGAGGTGAACATTCAAATATCCCTAGTTTTCGGATATTCAGAAGCTAAAAAGGTAGAATAGTACCTATTGAATATCGTTATTCAAAGACATTTATTTTATCTGAATATCGTTAAATAAAGACATTCATTATCTTTAAACAAAGATGTTTAATATATCTATTTAAAGATGTTTAATATCTTCAAATGAAGAAGTTAATTATCGCTATTTGAAGATACTACAAATACTATATACAAAAGTATGTAAGCAAACAACTTTCTTATTTCATTTAAAACAAAATAAAAGAACCTAAGTATGTAGGTCCTATTTGAATATCTTATGATTTTCCCTTGTTACTATTTGGATATCACAATCCAGTACATCTATTATTTTTATAAAGCTATTAAGAGAAAAACTATTTCTATGTAATTTGTTACTTAAACTTTGTGGCTGCATTTCTAATTTTTCAGCTAGATCTTTAACAGTTAAATTTTTTTCAATCATTATTTGTTTAATTATTTTACTTGCATCCATTCTATCACTCCCTTTAGTAGTATTATACCATATTTGATTTAAAATATCCTCTAAAAAGATTAAATATATAATCATAAAAGATTATAAAAGTAGTTGACAATATAATCATAAGTGAGTATAATTATAACTATAAAAAGTAATAAAGTTACTCAAAAGGAGGTTGTGACATGGAAAGCTATACAATAATAGACAATGATATTTGGAAAGACCACAATATAAAAGGCTATGAAAAGTTAGTATTGATATACCTTGTAAGAAATTTCAATGTTAACTATGGTTATAGCTTTCCGACTAGAGAACAAATCCAAGAAGCTACTGGAATAGGAAATAATGCACTAAACAGAGCTTTAAACTCACTAGAAGAAAAGGGATATATAACAAGGTCCAAGAGAGAAGGCAAAGCTGGAAGAAACAACATCTACTACATAAACAAATACCTTGTAGGTCAACAGGATAGCCCACAAGCTTCTGAAAAACCTAAACCAAGTAAGGATAAGCCTAAGTCTAAAGAAACTGTTACAAAGGCACAGGGACAGTCAGACGAGGACTTAAATTATAAGTTAGGTTACATAGAAACATCTGTTAACCTTACAAGAGATTTTAGGGAAACAGAGTTGGCAGAAATAAAAAATGCAGACATGGAAACAATCAAAAGAGTTTGCGAACGAATGGATGTGATTAAAGCCATTTCACCTTTCAACTTTCTTTTGGACCTACAAATTGACCTACAGAAAAATAAAAGGGGGATTAACTGATGAAAAGTAAACAAGAAATCTATGAAGAAACAAGAGAACTTGTAAACAGACAAGATAAAGCTAATTATTTAGCATATTACAAGGTTTTTTTAGAAAACAGTAGTAGAAATGATATTCCACAAGAAGAAAAGGAAAGTATTATAAAAGCTGCTTATGAAACTTATAAACAACAAGAAGCTGAATTATATGACATCTTAGATTATGCTAGATTAGACTTACTAGAAAGCAGTAACAGAGAAGCTATATAAGGGGGTTAGGATATGAGTAAAAACATATATCAGAAATTGTTAGCAATACAAAATGAGTTAAATTGTCCTAAAAATCAATTCAATAAATTTGGGGGATATGCTTACAGAAGCCAAGAGGACATATTAAATGCAGTAAAGCCACTACTTGTTAAATACAATGCAACAATAATAATGCAAGACAAAACAGAGCTTATAGGAGACAGATATTATATAAGAGTTGTTGCAAAGTTTATAGATGTAGAAACAGGTGAAACAATAGAAACAGAAGCAACAGCAAGGGAACAAGAAAATGTTAAAGGTATGCAAGCCAGTCAAATTACTGGAGCAACTTCAAGCTATGCCAGAAAATATTGCCTAAATGCGCTACTCCTAATCGATGACTGTAAGGACGCAGACAGTACAAATACACATAACAAAGAAGAAAAAGAAGCTAAAGAAGATACAAATACATTCGCTGGTCCAGAGAGTAAAAAAAATAATGTTAAGAATATCTGGACACAACCTAAAAAGACATCTCAGACAATCACAGAAACACAAGTCAAACAATTATATGCTACTGGTCTAAATGCTGGATTTAACGCAGAGATCATAGAAAAACAAATACAAAAGAAATTCAACAAAGGCATAAAAGAACTAAATAGTAATGAATATTACCAAGCTTACAATGGCTATAAACAAATGGTGATAAATAAATTATCTGATTAGAAAGGGGGTGAAATATAACAATGGATAACTTAAAACTATTACAAATTATAGCTGCAATTAATCCAGCTATGACTTTCAAAGAGTTAGCAACTGCATTACACAAATAAAAAAGGCACTACCAAAAAGGCAGCACCTAGCTATGTAGTATAACTACAACCAATCAATTTAATTATATTACATAGCTAGTATTTTTTCAATAAAGGGGGATAATCTAAAATGAATGAAGTATTAACAAAACCAGAACAACAAATATTAGATGTATTACTAGAACAAAATAGAGAACTAATAGAACCAATAATCGAAAAATTAGGAGCAAAAGAAACAGTAGAAAGAGTTGTATGGATAAAAATGATGAATGAAGAACAACAAGATCTATTCATTAAACTAGCTAAAGAAATGCTAAACAACAACTAAAAGCAATGACACCCAAATGGTGCATAACGGCAACCAAAAATAAAAAACCCTCTGGAATTATCCAGGGGGCCTTTTTTATATTCTCTATGTATATTAAAGAAGTTAAAAGAAAAATAACAAAAACAATTTTGATTCAAGTAGAATATTCGAACAGGTAGTTACCAGCTACCTATATTTATAATTATACCACAAATATAGTATTTAATACTATATAATCTAGTAATTAATAACTAAAATATGGTATAATGTAGTTAGAAATCAAAAGGGAGTGAAAGAAATATGAAAATACAATTTTTAGAAGTACAAAAAAATCTAGCAGAAAAACAACAGAAAAATCTGGCAGAAAAACTAGCTTTAATAGAAGAATTGAATGAAAAAATAGATGCAAAAAAAGTAGCAACAGACAAAGCACAAGTTGATTATTATGCAACTTTAAATGAAGCTGATGAAAAGGCTTATATATCTTTGCAAAATGAATTAACAAACTTAGAAAGCGAATTAGAAGAAGCTGAAAAAGGGAAAGCGCTACTTGAAAACTTTGTGCTACCTTACCCAGAAGGCAAATTAGTAAGAGAAGTGGAAGAATACATAGAAAAAACTGGTTTTGCTAAGAAAGTTGACAACTATGTTGCGATTTATAATAAGTTATTAGAAGATGCCAAAGCATTAGATAACCAATATGAAGAGTTGCAAAATGCTCGTAAAAAACTAATGGGAGAAATCCACGAGATAGCAGCAGAAGTTAGATATACAAGAGATCCAGAAACAGACAGAAGACAAATCAAAGATAGATATGAAGATCAGAAAGAAAAAATTGATTATAGAATAGAAACTATAGAAGTGAAGAAGATAAAAGGAGAGTGCTAATCATGGCAGAAAACAATGAACTAAAAGAAATAATAAAAGCTGGAATAAGGGAAGAACTTGAAAGAATGAGAGCAGAAGAAATCGCTAAAAAAGACCCAGCAAAAATGACAGACGAAGAATATTACAAAGACTACTTTAAAAATAAAAATAAATAAGAAAAATAAGGCCGTCAGTTAGCTTTTAAGGGTGTAGCAGACGGCTTTTAATATATTTATATACTTGCAAAAACCTACATCAGAACACTAACAAATACTAACATGTTGAGGTAAAACCCTAAGAAATCCCAAGATAAAACCTTGCAAAACCTAACATGCAAAAGCTGATATTACTCGGATAATACTCGTTTTTCATTGGTAACGTTAATGCAACGCGAATGGTAACGCGAATGGTAACGTTGCAAAAAGTACAACAAACAAAAAAGTCTATAAAATCCAGTAAATAAGCCATTTGTAGTAGTTTAAATAAAAAGTTCCAAAACCAACTCGCAAAATCCAAAAGCTAGATGAAAGGTGTTGCAAAATGTTGCTGTAAAATAATTAAAAGGGGTGCTATTATGAAAGAGTTAATAACCAAAATTGTGAATACAAAAGCACAAATACAAAAGCTGAAATACAAACTAGAAGAACTGGAAGAACGTAAGCTAACAGTAGGAAGTAGAGCCATTAGCAATATGCCTAGAAGCTCAAACAGAACGGATATAAGCGACATATTCATAAGGATAGAAGAAGTACAAGAAAAAATAATAGATAAACAAATTGAATTGTTGCACTTAGAGGACCAACTAGAAGAAAAGATAGCACCACTTAAAAGCATTGAAAGAATAGTTATAAGATACAGAGCTTCTGGACTTGAATGGAATGACATAGCTAAGCTAGTAGGTTATTCAGCTAGACAATCTAGAAGGTTTTATGATGAAGTTATAAAAAAAGATAAGTTAATAATATAAGAGGGTTAATCTTTTATATAGATTTTCCCTCTTTTTTTTAGATCCATAAAGCTATTAACCATAGGACACTCCAGAAGAATAATCCTATAAGCCCTATTAATCCTATAAATAATAATATTCCTGATATATACATGGCCATGTTATCACCTCTAGTTATGATTATTGACCTGTATTGGATAACTTAAACCTATTTTAGGGATAGTTTAGGGACACTTTAGGGATATCTTAGGGATAGTTTTAGGGATAGTAAAATGGCTTGATTTCAATACTTAGGG
>AZMM01018611.1_pt1 | contig 22893 bp, 7 predicted proteins | sample 87071 | NCBI WGS metagenome assembly AZMM01 (sample SAMN02316559, study PRJNA219732) | human gut metagenome | biome: human gut | host: Homo sapiens | place: USA: Comer Children's Hospital at the University of Chicago | collected 2012-02-10 | reverse complement strand
AAATTCAAACTTATAAAGAATTTAATACATAATTATAAAAAGTAGTTGCAAGGAGTTTAATCTTTATATGAATCTAAAGAAAATTGTTATTGAAGATATTGAGAAGTTAGGATCAAATATTTATTTAGACTTTAATAATGAGGAACTATATCTATATTTATCAAGTATAAAAAATATTTTAGAACCCCAAAAATTATATAATTATCTTTCTATTAGTGAAATAGAAAAAGCAAATAATTTTAAGTTTGAAGAAGATACGTTTAGATTTATTTTAGGACATGGCTTAACAAGAAGGATTTTAGGAAAGTACTTGGGGATATTTCCATCCAAATTGATTTTTAATTACGGAGATTCCGGCAAGCCACAAGTAGAGAATACTGAACAAAATATTTTTTTTAATATATCTCACTCTAATGAATTTGTAGCTATAATTTTTTCCAAAATAAGATTGATTGGCGTAGATATTGAACATATTGATAAAAATAAAGAAAATGAAAAGATAGTTAGAAATTTTTTCAATAAGAAAGAAGTTGAGGCGTATTTTAATTTAAAAGATAGCCAAAAAATTGAAGCTTTTTATCGTTATTGGACTTGTAAAGAAGCTTATGTAAAAGCTATAGGCAAAGGGTTAAACTGTTCATTTAAATCTTTTAATGTATCCAATATTTATAGTAAGAGCATAACAATTAAAGGTAAAGGTATTGAAAGTGAAAAGTGGAATATTAAGACGTTTAATCATGGAGAAAAATATGTTGGTGCAGTTGCATTTTGTAAATAGCTCTACAAATGATATATTGATCTGAAAAGCAAATTATAATGGAGATTTGTAATAGAAATATTTAAGTCTTTTTAAGAAGTAATAAAATTATAGGTATTAATGCTGAAAGGAGAAGAATTAATGAGAGAAGAAAAAAATAATAGTAATAATGAACGTACAGAAGAAAATGACAGCAATGTAATAGGGACGGAATTAAAGATTGATAAAAAAGAATGGGTTAAAATAAGGCAATACGCAGATGAAAAAAAGATTGAACCTTTAGCTATAATATTGACGTCTATAGGAGAAGTTTTTGGCAGATGGGGTGACGGCACAAATTTAATGATTACACTTAATAGTAATATATATAAAAGATTTAGAGCAGATTTTGAATCGGGAAAAGAAATTCTACTCAATTATAAGTGTGGCCTGGGAGAGCACTTTATCAATACTTGCATTAAGATGCAAGAAGAACTTCAAAAGGTAGTAAGCATAGAACAGGAGGTAGTGAATTTAAATGAAAATATTGATAATAAAAATCGAAAAATAAATATTATTTCTTGCAATGATTATATGGAAGAAGAGTTTTTAAGTTTAAGAGTAAATTTGTGTGAAGAGTCTCATTTAGAAGACTTTTTGGATACCTTGCTTTATGTTTATGGCTGTTTTGCAAACTGGATAGCTGAAACAAAATGGGAAAGTGAAATTCCAGAATTAATGCCAGAGAGCCAAAGAAAGCTCCGTGAGAATGTAAATAATACGGAAGTTTTAATTGAGAAAAAATTATTGCATAAAGATTTTTTTATTAATGCAAAAAAATATCCTGAGCATCAGGCCGTGTTGTGGAATGAAAATAAAATTATAAAATCTATATCATATGGTGAACTTGCAGATAAGTCATTAAAATTAGCGAGACTATTAATTAATAGAGGAATTAAAGAGGGGGATATTGTTTCTATAACACAGTCTAGAGGAATAAGCCAAATTATTTCAATATTAGGTATTTTAGCTGCAGGAGCAGCATATGTTCCAGTAGGAATTAAGCAGCCTAAAGAGCGAAGGGATAAAATATATAAATTAAGTGGAATAGAACATGTAATAACAAATAAAAGAGATATGAAAAGAGTTCTTTTCTCTGATGAGATTGAAATAATTTTAATTGAAGACTCTGAAGAACTTGAACCACTTAATGAATATATTAGCATAAACACAGAATCTCTGGCATATATAATCTTTACTTCTGGATCAACAGGAGCCCCAAAGGGTGTAGAAATTATTCATGAGTCTGCATATAACACTATATTAGACATAAATACCAAATTTTCAGTTACAGATAGTGATAGGGTACTTGCCGTTTCTGCATTAGATTTTGATTTATCTGTTTATGATATATTTGGACTTCTTTCTGCAGGAGGAGGAATTGTATTATTAGATGAAAAAGAAGAACGAGAAGCTTTAATTTGGAATGAATTAATTTATGATCTTAACATAACAGTTTGGAATTCCGTACCTGCTCTTTTAGATATGCTGCTAATTGCAAATAGCAATAATAAGTTATTATCTTCATTACGTTTGGTATTGGTATCTGGAGATTGGATAGGACTTGATATTTATCCTAGATTGTTAGAAAAAACAGGTGAGTGTAGATTTATCGCCCTTGGAGGTGCAACTGAAGCATCAATATGGTCAAATTACTATGAAGTTAATCATATTGATAGTACCTGGACTTCTATTCCATACGGTAAACCATTAAGTAATCAAAGTTTTAGAGTTGTAGATAAATTAGGCAGAGATTGCCCAGACATGGTTTCAGGAGAATTATTGATTGGTGGAATGGGGGTAGCAAGAGGATATATTGGTAATAAGGAGTTAACCTCAAAGAGCTTTATTGAAATAGAAAATAAACGTTGGTATCGTACTGGAGATTTTGGAAGGTATAGATCTGATGGAATAATCGAATTTATGGGAAGAGCTGATCAACAAGTAAAGCTAAGAGGATTTCGTATTGAACTTGGGGAAATTGAGGAAGTACTAAAGAAATATAAAGGAGTAAACAAAGCTGTAGCATTAATCGCATCTAGTAACGGATTAAATCATTTAGCAGCAGCTATTGAACCAGAGACTGTTTCTAGATCTGAATATAGTGATATTAAAGTTAAAGATCAGAAAGTAGAAGTTTATAGAAAAGATAATGTTGAAATGCAATCTGAAATGGTAGAAGCGTTACTTATAGAAATTCTTAATCTTAACAGTCTGCAAAACTCTTCAATGAATGAGGAGAGAATTATAAGAGAATTAAATATTGACAATGAGTTTCAATACTTATTAAAAATTTGGTTATCATGGTTAGTGAAAAGAGAGGTTATAGAGTGTCATGATGGAAAGATTGATGGTGGCTTAAAACTTTCAAAAGCACTTGCTTATTTGGAAAATATGAAGAAATCTAAAATAAATAATGAATATTCGCTGCTTATTCAAATTGGGAAGCAAATTTTAGAGAATATAGATGATTATAGGAACATATTAGAAGGGGAAAAACCGGCAATATCTATGCTTGAAGATAATATACTTTCCCCTGAAAATATATCAGCAAGAGATTTAGATAGGATTAATGGTATTCAAATTATTGCTGATAAAATTAAAAAAATATCGAATGCATTAAAAAAGCCAGTAGAAGCTGCCTTGCTTGGTGGAAGAAGTGGAGTATTAGGAAAAATGCTTTTAGATAAGCTTAAACCAGAAGATATAAAATTAACATATTTAGATTCAGCTTCTTCAATGATAAAAAGTGCAAAGAAAATAATGAATTTTAAAGAACATCATATAGAATTTTGTTTATTGAAAGAGGATCAAGTTAAAGAGGAGCTTCGGTACTCATTTGATTTAGTTTTAGCCTTTAATTCTCTTCACCGTTATTATAATGCTTATCAAGGAATTTTAATTGCAGCTATGCTGCTTAAAAATGGTGGAAAAATATTTGCATTAGAAAACAGCGAGCTTACCTCTATTGCTTTATTAACAGCAGCAGTATTAGAAAAAGGTTTTAAAGAGTTTGATGATGATAGAAAAACATCTGATAATCCAATGCTGACAGCAGCTAAATGGGGAAGTCTATTAGGAAAAGCAGGTTTTGAAAATATAACTTATGAGTCAATTGGGGATTCCTTTACAGAATTCATAGAAGCAGATTTTCAAAATGATAGATTTATTTTAAAAGAAGAAGATTTGTTAAATTTTATGAAAGCTAATCTACCGGAGTATATGATTCCAGAAAAAATAGATATATTACCTAGTATCCCATTAACGTCTAATGGAAAAGTCGATAGAAAAGCTATTGAAAAAATTTTGTTAACTTCTTCAGAAAGAAATGATATTGATGAAGTTCATAATGGAACAGAGAAAGAAATTGAAGAAATGTGGAAGAGGATTATAGAAGTTGATTTCATAGGCCGTAACCAAGGTTTTTTCGAAATTGGAGGAGACAGCCTTTTAGCGACACGTTTTATTGCAGAAGTTAAGGATAGGTTTGGAGTTAACTTATCATTAAGGGAAATGTTTGAAAAGCCGCTGCTATATGAAATAGCAGAAAGAATTGAAAAGAATTTAGAAGAAGGTAATCAAGATGCGTGTTTAATGGAGGAAGGAGAAATATGATTGGGATTATAGGGGGGTATGGAGAAGTAGGCTTAGAAGTTACCCGTTTACTTAAAAAATATAATAAACATTCATTAAGAATAGGCGGAAGAAATATTAAAGCAGCAAAAATGAAATTACAAAAAGAATTATTTGATGCTGAATGGATGCAGGTTAATGTTGATAGTGACAGGAGCTTGGAAGATTTTATAGAAGGATGTGATTTAATTATTAATTGTGTAGGTCCATCTTATAATTGTGAATCTTTAGCTGCTAAAAAATGTTTTGAAAAGAAATGCAATTACGTTGATTTAGGAATTAATAAAAAATTAGAAGCAATGAGAAATGTTAATAGTGATATAACGGCTATATATGGTGCTGGATTTATGCCAGGGTTATCAGGAATATTGCCTAGATGGTTAGCGCAAAAATTTGATAAAGTATCATCTCTAACTTGTTATACAGGTATTTCAGATAAATTTACCTGCTCTGCAGCTGAAGATTATTTAGCAGGTATTTTTGATAGTAACAAGTCTTTAGCAGCATGGAAAGATGGAAAAGTAGTTAACTCATGTTCAACACGAAAAACAAATGTTCAGCTTCCTTATTTTTTAGAAGAAGTTAATTTATATCCATATTTCGATAAGGAAACAGAATATGTAGCAGATGTCATAGGAACTGAAGATGGTGAGTGGTATATGGCATTTGAAGGAAAAAATATTCAATCTATTTTAGAAAAAGTGTGTTTTGAATTTATATCCGATAAAAAAAATGCAGTTAAACACCTTTGTATGGCTACGACGCTTGATTTAATTGAAATCGGCAGTTACGTAAATTTTCTCGTAGAGATGCACGGAATTGAAGAAAAAAATGAAATAGTAAAAACACTTATTGTACAAATGGATAAACCATCAGTATTAACTGGAACAATGGCAGCTCTAGCAGGAATAGCTATTTTGGAAGGCAGAGTTAAAAAGGGCGTATATCCTTTGGCGGAATTTTCCAACATAGAAAATTTAATAGAGAAATTAAATGAAGTGAAGGTTCTAAGTAGTTTTCAAATTCAAAATTGTTCTGTTAAAGAATTACTTAGGGTTGTAGAGGGAGAAATATGAATGGAGAAAAAATGAGGGTTATAGTATGTGGCTCTACGTTTGGACAATTTTATTTTGAGGCATTAAAGACACTATCCAGTCATTTTGAAATTGTTGGTCTGCTGGCTAATGGAAGTGATAGATCGAAAAAATGCGCAGAAAATTATGGTGTAAATTTATACACAAAGGTTAATCAAATACCTAAAAATGTAGATTTAGCATGTGTAGTATTACGCTCAGGAGTTTTAGGTGGAATGGGAACGAATATTTCAGTAGAGCTTCTTAATAGAGGAATTAATGTTATTCAGGAGCAGCCGATACACAACAGGGATATTTCAGAATGTTTAAGAGCAGCAAGCCAAAATAATGTGGTTTTTATGACAGGAGATCTCTACATTAATCTACCTTCAGTTAAGCAATTTATAACATGTGCAAAAGCTATAACAGCCAGACAAGAGCTTTTATATATTGATGTAGCCTTTGCTTCACAGGTATCATATCCAATGATTCATATTCTTATGGAAGCATTACCGTCAATTAGAAATTTAAAAATAGACAATGTTAGTAAAAGCAAAAGTCCATTTCAAGTTATCACTGGAGAAATTGGAGATATTCCATTTACTTTTAGAGTTCATAATGAAGTAAATCCAGATGACCCGGATAATTATATGCATTTATTACATCGTATTGAAATTGGCTGTGACGGGGGAAGTTTATTGTTATCAGATACACATGGTCCATTGTTATGGCATCCCCGAATGCATGTCCCAAAAGATTCAATAACATTAAAAGACTTTGCGGATAAAGGAACATCAGAGTTTTTGGAAAAAACCACTGAAATATTAGGCATAACAAAAATAGAAAATTATAGGGATATTTTCACTAAAAGATGGCCAGAAGCTATTGCAGAAGATTTATTAGTAATTAAAGAAATGATTTTAGGAAATTTAAATGTAAATATGCATGGTCAAAGGGAATTATTATGTTCAAATCAATGGCATAATATCACAAAAAGGTTAGGGTATCCCACTTTGAAAAGTGCATCAAAGCATAATATATTTCCAGTAAGTATATTAAAAACAGCTATTTTAGAGGATTCATATGAGATAAGTAGTAATAATATTAATTATAAATTTCCATATAAAATACCAAGAGATATTCAATCTTGCAGTGAATATGGTAAAAGTGAACTTGGAAATATAGATGCTGAATCAGTCAGATTATATAATGAAAATCTAAATGAAGCGGTTTTAACTTCTATGTTATATTCACTACAAATAAAAGGAGCTTTGGTAAATAAAGAACAAAAATATAGTAAAAGAGAGATTTTAAATATATCTAATACTGCGGCAGAGCATGAAAGCTTAATTATAAAATGGTTAGAACTATTGAAAAAAAATAAATATATAAAATGTGATGATGAGCTCTATTATGGAGCTGATCTTATATCAGGTATAAAATTAAACAAATGTTGGGATAAGGTTAGAAATATATGGGAGAGTGGATTTGGTTCTAAGGAAACAATGGATTATTTCATACGCAATGTTAGGAAGCTTCCACAACTTATGAGTGGTGAGCAGAAAGCCGTATTTTTGCTATTCCCAGAAGGAAAATTTGATTGTGCTTATTCAATGTATCACGATATGGTAACTGTTCGTTATTTAAATAAAATTTTATCAGAAGCTGTTATTCGTATCAGTGCAGAAAAAAAGATTTCAATTGGTAGTGAATCAAAAGGAGAGCTTAAAATTGTTGAAATTGGAGCAGGAACAGGTGCAACTACAGATGGAGTCGTAAAAAGATTAATAGAAATTGAAAAAATAATAAATATAAAGTATTTATTTACAGATATATCAAATTACTTTTTGTCAGCTGCAAAACAAAAATTTGGGAATAATCCTTGGATGGAATTTAAGACTATAAATATTGATAAAAATTTTATTACGCAAGGATTAACACCAAAAAGTACAGATATTATTATCGCAGCTGGAGTCATAAACAATGCTTTTGATACAGATAGTGTTATAAAAGGACTGATGGAATTATTAGTTCCTGGAGGATGGATACTTATTACAGAGGCAGTCCATGAGTGTATGGAAATGTTGATTTCTCAAGGGTTTATGATGACAGATCCAAAAGATGATAGAAGTAATACAAGAACTACATTTATGACAATAGATCAATGGGAAGAGGTATTTTATAATGCAGGGGCTGAGAAGGTTTTAATACTGCCAGAGGATGATCATATACTATCTCCGCTAGGTCAGAGACTTTTTGCTGTAAAAAAAGAAAATAAGAGAGGGAGTGTATGATGTATAACCAAAATTTAAATATAGATGATTTAATAAATGCATTAATAAAAAAAGGTGCAACACTTTGGGAGGAAAATGGAAAACTAAAATATAAATCTCCACAAGGAGCAATAGATAATGCGGATCTAAAGGTAATGAAAGAATATAAACTAGATATTTTAGATGCACTAAAAAATAGAAAAAATGAATTAACTATTGAAAGTAATCCTGAAAATAAATATGAACCATTTCCGTTAACGGATATACAATCTGCATATTTACTTGGTAGAAATGATGCATTTGGATATGGCGGATGTCCTTGTCATATTTATATGGAAATAATTTATTCAGAGTTAAATCATGAGCTTTGTGTAGATATTTGGAATAAGCTGGTTGAAAGGCATGATATGCTTCGAGCTGTGATTAATAAAAATGGATATCAAAGGGTATTAAATACAGTTACTAAGTTAGAAGTACCATATTACGATATGAGTACCTTAAGCAGCCAGGAAACTGATAAAAAGTTAGAAACTATACGTGATAAAATGGGTATTTCCACATATGATACGGAAAATTGGCCTTTATTTAGTATAGCTGTATCAAAAACTCCCGATAATGCAATTTTACATTTTTCTATAGAATTTTTAATTGCAGATTGGGCAAGTATATGGCTTCTTCTTTGTGAATTCGAAGATTTATATTCTAATCCAGAAAAGTCATTTGATAAGCTCAATTTAAGTTTTAGAGATTATCTAATAGCTGAAAAGCGTTTAAAAGGAAGTATAACTTATTCTAATGATAAAGAATATTGGTTAAAACGTATTGACTCTATTCCAGAAGCTCCAGATCTTCCGATGGTAGAATCAAAAAATCTCAAAGAGAAGGTTGAATTTGAAAGACATACAGTTGTAATGAATAAAAAAGAATGGGATGAATTTAAGCAGAAATCACAAAGCTATGGAATAACGCCTACTGTTGCAATTATGACTGCATATGCGTCTGTAATAGAGCGTTGGAGCAGTAATAATAAATTTTGCTTAAATCTTACAGTATTAAATAGATTACCAGTACATCCACAAGTTAATGACATTGTAGGTGATTTTACAACAATAAATCTGCTTGAAGTAGATTGGAAGGATGAGAGCTCTTTTAGTAAAAATGCAAAAAAAATCGGTAAACAATTATTTGAAGATTTAGATCATAGATTGTTTTCAGGGATAGAGGTATTAAGAGAAATATCAAAAAAACAAGGAGGAAATGCTTCTTTAATGCCTATTGTATTTACGAGTGCTATCGGCCTTATTAAATCATCAGAATCAAATCAATTAAAGGGAAAAATTGGAGAACATGGAATAAGTCAGACGCCACAGGTATTTATTGATTGCCAGGCTATGGATAGTGAGCTGGGGCTTCAAATAAATTGGGATGTAAGAAAAAATGTGTTTCCAGAAGGCATGATAGAAGACATGTTTAAAGCGTTTAAAGAGCTATTATTTTTACTTACAATAACAGAAAATTCATGGGAAAGAGAAGGAATAATAGAAATACCTAAATGGCAGAAGGAAGAACGTGAAGAAGTAAATAATACAAAATTGCCACTGCCAAGCCATCTATTACACAGTGGAATATTAAAACAGATAAAATCAGTTCCAGAAAAAATTGCGGTCATAGATGGCAAAGAAGAAGTAACATATAGAGAACTTGCATTAAGAGCTTCTGGGGTAATGCAAAAATTAAAAGAAATTGATTGTAAAAAGCAGGATAAAGTTGCTGTTATTATGGATAAATCCATACATCAGATAGAGGCAGTGCTTGGTATATTATCAATTGGAGCTGTATATGTTCCTATTGATACGATGCAGCCAGTCATAAGAATGAATGAAATGCTGAAAACAACAGAAACTCGATGTATCTTAACTTGTTCAACTGTATCTATAAATTTCCCCGAAAATATAGAGGTAATATATGTAGATAAAATAACACCTCACTTGGAAAATATACTTGTTGAAGATGGAAATAAAGATATGCCAGGTTATATAATTCATACATCAGGCTCAACAGGAATTCCTAAAAGTGTTGTAATCACACATGAAGCAGCTGTAAATACCATAGAAGATATTAATAGGAGATTTAATGTTGGAAGTGATGATAATATTCTTGGATTAGCACAATTAAGTTTTGATTTATCTGTTTACGATATATTTGGATTATTGTCAGTTGGAGGAACGCTTATTTATCCATCTGTGGACAGGCAGACTGATCCATCTCACTGGGTTGATTTGATTTTAAAACATAATATAACTATTTGGAATTCAGTTCCTGCACTAATGAGAATGTTAAGTTCATATTTAGATAGTGAAGCGTTAATAAAATTACCAAAACTTCGTTTGGCTATGCTGTCAGGAGACTGGATACCACTAGAGCTTCCAGATAATCTTCTTAAAAAAATTACTGATTTGAAAATCATAAGCCTTGGAGGAGCAACAGAAGCATCTATATGGTCAATTTTTCATGAATATAAAGGCTTAAAGGAAAATTTAAATAGCATACCATATGGAAAACCTCTCTCTAATCAAAGTTTTTACATCTTAGATAAGAAATTCAGGGATTGCCCTGTATGGGTTTCAGGGGACATATATATTTCAGGGCTTGGTTTAGCAAAGGAATATTATGATGATATTAAAATAACAGAAGAAAGGTTTATTTGTCACCCTGTTAACAAAGAGCGCCTCTATAAAACTGGTGATTTAGGCAGGTATCTTCCAGGTGGTGAAATAGAATTTTTAGGAAGAAAAGATAATCAGGTAAAAATTAAGGGACACAGAATAGAACTGGGAGAAATAGAAACAGCACTTCAAAAACATCCAGCTGTTCATTCGGCAGCAGTTGTGACAGTTGGGAAAGAATACAATAAATCACTATTTGCTGTTGTTGAGGCAGATTATCTCCATAAGGAGACAAAAAAAGATTTGATTTCAGATATAACCCAATTTATAGCTGGCTTTCTACCAAATCATATGATTCCTTCAGATATAGAGATAGTAGGGTCAATGCCATTAACAAGCAATAATAAAATTAATCGTAAAGAGATTATAGAGTGGAAAAATAAAGCTGAAAATGTAACTTTAGATTCAGAAAATAAATTTAATTTATCAGATCCGTTGGTGGTTTTATTATCACAAATATGGTCAGAGGCGTTAGGAATAAGTGGAATTAATGAAACACAAAATTTTTATGAATGTGGTGCAGATTCATTAATAATGGCTCAAGTATCAGGTAAATTAAGAGAAAATTTATCAAAAGAACCGTATCATATGGATCTTAAATTTGATGTTTTGTTGAGACAAATGATAAATAATCCAACCATAGGTCAATTAGCAGAATTTGTTAAATCAAAAACAAATATAGAAGGAAGTAAGGTAAGTGAATCTATAGATAAAAATAAAGCTTCAACTAATGCTAATTTGAAATTTTATAATAAGCAAAACAATGAAATGCTTAGAGTTGTTTTCCATGCAGGACTAGGTTCTATGAGTTGTTTTAAAACCTTAATGCCATATTTAATAAAACAAAATAATGGAACTGTAGTAGGAATAAATGTAGATGATATTAATTTATATTGTTCTTTTAAGGAAGAAGAAATCCTAGAAAAAATTGCAGATGATTATGCAGAGCAGCTTATAAAAACAGGATATAAAGATATGCAGTTAATTGGATATAGCTTAGGTGGAATGATTGCAGTAGAGGTAGCAAGACGACTAGTTGAAAGTGATATAAATATAAATGATTTAATATTGATTGACGGTCATCATATTCCTTTTAAAGTAGAAGATGAATTAATTCTTGAAGCATTATTTGTTTCAAATATTAACCTAACCCTTGAACAGGCAGGATTCAATAATGTTAGTCATGAAGCTCTTATAAATGGAATAGCAAAAGTATTAAAGGAAAATGGTGAAAGCATTCCGCTTAAAGCATCTTTAAGTATTGGAGGAGATGAAAGTCTTGATAAAGTAGGAGAGTTATTTAAAAAACTTTCAGAGCTTACACAAAGAGATAGATTTATAAGTTATGCAGAGGCAGTAGAAAAGTATAGTGGAGAACAAATGCCCCTAGAAATGATAGAAGGATTATTTAAAGTTTTTTGTCAAAGTTTTAAAGCTGCCAATTTTAATCTTATGCCATACTTTGGAGATATTAGATTACTTTTATCATGTGAAGCCTTTCCTTTATTTTCAAACATTAATGAAATGACACGTGAATTTTGGAAGGAAATATGCCTTGGAAGGCTGTCAATAGAAGAAATAAAAGGGAACCATTTTACATGTATCGAAGAAGAAACAAATGCAGGAAGTGTTGCAGAGATAATTGGAAAACCATTAATAAGAGAGTAAGAGTTAAATTGAAAAGACATATAAAATTATTGGACAAGGAGAAGAATAGAAAAGATGTTAGATACTAAAATAAGACCTGAAAATGCTGAAAATCTAATACAAATACTACACTTTAGAGCATATTGTACACCAGAAAAAATTGCATATGAAATATTGGATTCAAATTTAAACCCATATGAAATCATATATTCAGAGTTATATTCCAGAGTGTCTAATTTTGCTTTGAGGTTATTAAAAAATAAAATTGTAAATGGTGATAGATGCTTATTAATTTTTAATAGGGAATTGGATTTTATAATATCATATCTTGCATGTAATTTCATTGGTGCAATTCCTATTCCTTTAAATATGCCAAAAAGAAATAGTTATATGGATAAATGGGAAAATATCGCAAAAGACTCTGAAGCAAGGTGCATTTTAACAGAGAGAGATAATGTTGAATTCTTGAAAGAGAAGTTTGCTTTTAGCAACTGTAAGTATCTTTCAGCGCTGCCAATATATTTTGAAAAAGAAAAAAGCAGTGTTAGTAAAGATAAAGTAGCACATAAACACAATGAGATAAGTTTTTTACAATATACATCTGGATCGACTGGAATCCCTAAAGGAGTTATTGTGACGAATTCTTCTTTATTAAATAATATGAAGCAGATAGAGAAAAAATTAAACTTTTGTGAAGAAAGTATAATGGTAAGCTGGTTGCCATTTTATCATGATCTTGGTTTGATATACGGGATACTACAGGGAATATATTCCGGATATAAAGTTATATTGATGAATCCAGATGATTTCATGGAAAATCCTATAAGCTGGTTAAGGGCAATTACAACTTATAAAGCAACTCATACAGCAGCACCAAATTTTGCTTATGAGTTAATTTCAAATGAAATAGATAACAAACCTTTAGAAGTAAAAGATATTAAACTAGATACACTTAAGGCTGCAATCTGTGCAGGAGAACCAGTAAATATAAAAACATTAAATAGATTTTGCGAAAAGACTAAATCTATTGGTTTTAATGACTGTGTTTTATCTCCAGCGTATGGTTTAGCAGAGGCAACTCTTATAGTATCTTGTCACAAAGTTTTAAAAAAAGTTAGTTGGATTAAGCTAAATAGAAGTGATTATAACAACGGAATTATAACTATATTAGACAAAGGATATTTAGGTGATTTTAAAGATACATTTAATGATTTAGCAGACAATGAAATTTACTTAGTTTCTAACGGAAGTGTTATTGATGAACATAAGATAGTTATAAAGAAAGTTTATGATAAAAAAGAGAGTGAGTTAGAAGTTAATAATATAGGGGAGATTTGCTTTTTTGGCCCATCCATAACAAATGGATATTGGGGTAGCGATGAAAAAAACAAGAAAATTTTTAAATACGATGAAAATTCTAATGAAATGTATTTAAAAACTGGAGACTTAGGATTTATAGACGATAGTGGTGAGCTTTATGTAACTGGAAGGAGGAAAGAATTAATAATTATCAGAGGAATGAATTATTATCCTCAAGATATTGAAAAGACGTCATTTTATTCAGAAGAATATTTTGTGAAAAACGGTGCAGCTGCATTTTCAATTTTGGAAAATGGTGAAGAAAAGCTTATATTAGTTCAGGAAATAGTCCAAGATGCTATAAAGGATCACCAATGTAAAAAGTGGGGAGAGCATATAAGAGAAAATATATTAAAAGTTCATGGAATTAGGACTGAAGTTATTGTTTTTGTGCCGCCTTCAAGTATTCCACGTACAATAAGCGGAAAAATTCAAAGAGCAAAATGTAAAAAGATATTTGAAAATAACTGCTGGATAGATGCTTTAGAAATCTTGGATTTTAAAAGAGATATTATTAGAAAAAATACGGCTGGCGAAGTATTAAAAGCAAGAGGAGTTAATAAAGAATCGTTAGAAGCTTTTATGATAGAACTTATTGCAGAAAAACTTGGCATTGAAGTAAAAGAAGTGAACAAAGAAATATCGTTCATGGAACTTGGAATAAATTCGATTATGTCTTTAGCTATTAGAAATGCTATAGAAGAAAATTTAGGAATTAAAATATCTTCTACTCTGCTTTTTAACTATAATACAGCAGCACAAATGAGCCAATATTTAGCCTCTGTACTAAATCCCAAAAGAATTGTTAAAGGTGAACAATGTATAGAGGATAACGAAATCAATATTATAACGGGCAACCAAAGTATAGAGGATAATGAAATCAGCAGCATATGGGAAATAAATAAATCTGTGATTGAAAATTGTTCTGAGGATGAAATTTTTGAGTTATTAAAAAAAGAATTAGGATGTGAGAAGGTTTATGATTAGCAATGAATCAAAGGATGATCTTTTAAAAAAGGCATTGATTGAAATCAGAAAGTTAAAGGGTGAGCTGAGAAAGAGTGAATCAATTGCAGTAATAGGAATTGGATGCCATTTTCCTGGGGGAATTACAAGTCCAGAAGAATTTTGGGAAGCTTTAATCGAACAGAGAAGTATGATTTGTGATATTAAAGATACTAGATGGCGTGAATATTTATTAAACGATTATAGTGAAAATCAATATATGAAAAAAGCAGGATTTCTTAAAGAAGATATTATGTCTTTTGATAATAGATTATTTAGATTATCACCTAAAGAGGCTGAAAGAACAGATCCCCAGCAGAGATTATTTATGAAAGTGACATGGGAAGCCTTAGAAAATGCAGGGTATTCACCTAATAGTTTAAAAAATTCAAAGACTGGAGTATATGTTGGAATAACCGCAACTGATTATTCAAATGAGCTTTGCATTGATAGAAAGGTGAATAATGAGCTTCAATCTGGTGATGTAATAGGAAGCGGTTTTTCCTTTTTATCTGGAAGAGTGTCATATTTCTTTGGATTTCAAGGACCAGGTATAACAATAGATACTGCATGTTCTTCGTCATTAGTAGCAATAGATAATGCTTGCAAGGGGCTTATAACTGGCGAATGCAATATGGCTATAGCTGGTGGAGTCAATTTGATGTATTCATCAGAAACTACTAAGTCATTGGGGGACTTAAATATTTTATCTCCTGATTGTGAAATTCGTCCTTTTGATGCAAAAGCAAATGGAACAGTAAGAGGTGAAGGGTGCGGGGCTTTAGTCTTAAAACGGCTTTCAGATGCAGAAAAAGATGGAGATCTTATTTATGCTGTTATAAAAGGCAGTGGTGTAAATCAAGATGGGCCAAGCTCTGGACTTACAGCTCCATATGGACTAGCACAGGAGACATTGATTAAAGATATATTAAGCCGTTATGAGATTAATTCCAGCGAGATTGGCTATGTTGAAGCTCATGGTACAGGAACTGAATTAGGAGACCCTATAGAAATTTCAGCTTTAGGAAATGTATTTTCAAAAAATAGAAAATCAAATTTATATGTAGGGACGGTTAAAGCTAATATTGGGCATCTTGAGGCGGCAGCTGGAGTAGCAGGAATTATTAAAGTAATATTGGCGGTTAAAAATGGAAAAATACCAGGAAATTTAAATTTTGAAGCTCCTTCTCCGCACATAAATTGGAAAGAGATATGCATAGAAATTCCTAAAAAGACAATCGAATGGAAAAATGAAACTGGGAAAAAGCGTATTGCTGGAGTTAGTTGTTTCGGACTAAGTGGGACAAATGCACATGCAATAGTTGAAGAATATTCATCTAAACCAATGGAAAGAAAAAGTGAATTAATTGATAAAGAAAGATATAAATACTGGCCTTTTAAGTTTAGTTCTAATAATAAGGAAGGATTAATTAATCAGCTTGAAGTATTTTTAGAGTATTTAAACAAAGCTAAAATACAAGAAGAAGTATTAATTTCTGATTTATCCTATAGTCAAAATATATCTAAAGCGGATTTAAAAGAAAAAATTATTATTTGGGCTGATTCTTATAATGAATTGAAGAAAAATATTAGTTCGGCACTAAATAATCAGATTAATTCTAATATTAAATATGGAAATAGTGAAAAAAAAGTAACATTATTATTTACAGGACAAGGTTCACAATATCCAGAAATGTTCAAAGAATTTTATGATACAAACAGCATATTTAAATATTATTTAGATAAATGTAATACCTTTTATAAAGAATACACAGGGAATGAACTTTTACCTATAATTTTTTCATCAGATAATTTAATAAATGAAACAAAATATACTCAGCCAGCTTTGTTTTCAATAGAATATTCACTAGCTAAAATGTGGATTGAATATGGAATTGAACCAGCATTAATGATTGGACACAGTATTGGAGAGTATGTAGCAGCATGTTTAGCAGATGTTTTTAAGCTTAGTGATGCTATAAAACTTGTAACAGCAAGAGGAAGTCTTATGCAGAAATTATCTGTAAAAGGAAAAATGGCAGCAATCTTTATGAAAAGAAATGATGTAGAGAAACTTTTGAGGTTTAAGGAAAATGTTTCTATTGCAGCTACAAATTCTAAGGAACAGACAATCATTTCTGGAAATGACAAGGAAATTGATGAAATATGTAATGATTTAAAAAAGAAAGGAATAAAAAGTGTTTTATTAAAGGTTTCTAATGCATTTCATTCTAAGCTAATGGAACCAATGCTTGAAGATTTTGAATTGATTTCTAAAGCTGTAGAATACAACGTTCCGTCAAAAGCAATTTTATCAAATGTAACAGGCGGAATTATTGGAAAAGAAATAGCCTCATGGAAATATTGGAGCATGCATATTTTATCAGAAGTAAAGTTTTATCAAAGTATACAGTCAATTGAAAATCCTGAAAATTATATTTTCTTAGAAATAGGACCTAAACCTGTTTTAACATCCTTTGTAGATAATATTTATGAGGAAAAAGCAGAAATTTTAGCTACTAATTATCCAGATGTAAAAACAGAAGAGCAGATTCAGAAAGCTCTCTTTGATTTATATGTTTTTGGCTCAGATATTGAATGGAGAAAATATTATTCAAGATCAAATTTTGATAGGGTAATTGTACCTAGCTATAAATTTAGCGAAAAACACTTTGAGATAAATAAGGTGCTTTTAAAAAGCGATAAATACGATAAAGTTAATTCAAATTTATCAATTTTGAAGGAAAAATATGAAAATGAAGAATATGAAATTAAAGAAGTTACGTTTAAGTTTGCGGATAATAAATGCTTATTTAACACTATAGATGAAGCTAAGATATATATCAGAAGTGAATTAAAACGTGAATTGAAAATAGAAGAAAATGAATTAGCTGATGATGAAAATTTGCTTTTATATGGACTGAATTCAATTGTAACTACAAGGCTTGCTGCTGTATGGAGAAAAAGTTTAAAAATATCCTTAAAATCAAGAACTCTATTGGAAAATTGTTCAGTGAATAAATGGGCAGAAATTATTTTTGAAAAAGCTGGGAAGTCAGATGTAATAGATGAGGAAAAAAATACATTTACTTCTCATCCAGAAAAAAGGTATGAATCTTTCTCCTTAAGCAAAGTTCAAAATACCTATTTAGTTGGTAGAAATAGCGAGTTAGAATATGGTGGAGTGGGCTGCTATGGTGCATATGAAATAGAAATTGAAGAATTAAATTTAGAAAAATTTAAGAATGCGTTAGCTTTGCTTATAAAAAGACATGATATGCTAAGATGTATTATTTCAGAAGATGGCACTCAAAAAATAGAGAAAGAAATAGAATTGCCATTAAAAATTTATCATAAAAACGAAATTTATGATATGGAAAAACATCTTAAAGATTTAAGAAAAGAAATATCATTACAAGTTATTCCTCTTGGAAAACCAATGTTTGATATTAGAGTTACTGAAACAAATGATAATAAATGGATAGTTTTATTTGGAATAGATTTTATGATAGCAGATGCTTTAAGTGTTTCAATATTGTGGAAAGATATGACGAGTTTCTATTTTGATAATGAATTATCGAATCTTGAAGTTACGTATAAAGATTATTTGAATTATGAATTAATGAGTAATAATAACTCATATGAAGAGGATAAAAAGTATTGGTTAAATAAAATTGAAAACTTCCCCAATACCCCTGAATTGCCTGTAAATATTAAAAGCGGAAACTCTCATGGATTTTCTAGAAGAAAAGAATGGATTGATAATAAAACGTGGGGAGATTTTGTCACTTTAGCTGCAGAAAATAATTTAACACCATCATCTGCATTATTTTGTTTATATTCAGAAATATTGTCAGCATGGGGAGGCGGAGAAGATTTTGCAGTAATGCTTACAGTATTTAATAGGGAACTTGTTCATTCTCAAATAAATCAAGTAATAGGTGACTTCACACAGCTGGCACTTGTTGAAGTTCATAGAAGAAATAAACCTGCAGGTGAAAATGCTTTAGATTTTCAAATCCAAATGCAAAAAGATATTGAACATAGCAATTATTCAGCAATAGACTTCATAAAGGAATTAAACAAAGACAGCGATGGTGAACGAATATATCCAATTGTTTTTACAAGTGCACTTGGAATAGATGAAATGAATAATAGAGATGAAGCAGATATTTTTGTTAAAAATCTTGAAAGTATAGCATCTTCAACGCCGCAAGTGTGGATTGATCATCAAGTATTCAAAGAAAAAGAAGGCATTGCTTTGAGCTGGGATACCTTAGATAGTATTTTCTTTCCTGACATCGTAGAGTCTATGTTTGAACAATATGTAGAGCTTGTTAAAAGAGCCTCAAAAGAAAAGGATTTCTGGAAGAATACTTTAGTTGATTTAAGGACTAAAAATCAAAAAAATATCCAGGAAAGATCTAATGATACCTTTAGTGAAATTGAGGATTCATTGCTACATGAAAATATAATAAATAGAGATTTATATTGTCGAGAAGAAATAGCTATAGTATGTGATAATACAAAATATAGTTATAGTCAGTTAATTAATCGTGCTAATAAAGTATCAGAATTATTAGAGAGAGAAGATGTCCAAAAAGGAGATAAAATCGGACTACAAATGAAAAAATCCTTTGATCAAATAGCAGTTATAATTGGAATATTGCAGATAGGAGCAGCTTATGTACCTATGAATTATGACCAGCCTGCAAATAGGACAAGTGACATAATTAAAAGAGCTGGAATATCAATTTTATTCGTAGATGATGTTAATGAATTATTGATGGATAAAGTAAAACAGTTTAATTCAGAAAATTTCAGTGAACTTGATGGAGAGTGGAGTAAAAAAGAAATAAGTCCATATGATTTAGCATATATAATTTATACTTCTGGTTCAACTGGGGCTCCAAAAGGAGTCTGCATTCAGCATAAAGCAGCCATGAATACAATTAATGATGTAAATAATCGCTTTAAAGTTACATCAAAAGATAGTACTTTTGGATTATCTTCAATTAGTTTTGACCTTTCTGTATATGATATATTTGGAATATTATCAGTTGGAGGTACATTAGTTTTGCCTACTGAAGAAGAGCGGATTGATCCAAAATGTTGGAAGCTGCTTATTGAGGAGTATGGAATAAGTATATGGAATACAGTACCAGCATTAATAAAAATTTACACTGATTATATTGAGAGTGTTGGAGCTTATGCGAAAGATTATAAAATAAGACAAATTATTTTATCTGGAGATTGGATTCCATTAAATTTACCGGATAAAATAAAAGTCAATTTGCCAAAAGCTAAATTAACAAGTATGGGTGGTGCAACAGAAGCATCCATATGGTCTAATTATTACGATGTTTTAGAAGTGGAATCTCAATGGAGTTCAATTCCATATGGATATCCTTTATCAAATCAACATTTATATATATTAGATGAATTTTATCGTCCTTGTCCTAATTGGGTAAAGGGAAAATTATTCATTGGAGGAAAAGGGCTTTCAACAGGTTATTTAAATGAAGAGAAGCTTACTGAAGAAACATTTATATATAACACTTGCATAGGTGAGAGAATATACAATACAGGAGATTATGGCCGATATATGGAGGATGGAGTCATTGAATTTCTTGGAAGAAAGGATTCTCAACTTAAAATTAATGGTTATAGGATAGAAATTGGAGAAATAGAGTCTGCATTTAGAAAATGTGGAGATTTTAAAGAAGTTATAATTCTACCAATTGGTGTAGATATGAATAAAAATAAAATAGCGGCATTTTTAAAACAAGATGAAATAGAAGTTTCAGAAGATAAATTGAAATTAATGTTAAAAGAATATCTGCCACATTATTTTATTCCAGAGAGAATAATCCTATTAGATAAGCTTCCTATTACATCAAATGGGAAAATAGATAGGAAGGAACTTTTAAGAATATTTGAGAGAGAATCACAATTAATTTGTGAAAATAATGAGCTTAAAGATATTAAAAATATTAAAGATAATCCAGTTTTGCAAACCGTTAGAGAAATATTGAATATTCCAGAACTAAAGGCAGAAGACAGCTTTAGCAATATAGGAGTTTCTTCTTTGGAAATTATAAGGTTGGCTAATCAACTTGAAATTATTTATACTGAAAGACCTGTAGTCAGTGAAATGATAAAATATAAATTTATATCTGAATTACTTGAGTTTTATAGAGATAAAATTCAATATACTAATCATGATAATATCATTAATAATAAAAAGGAAACTATAAAAATTTCCAATGAAATTCAGATAAAAGAACGAATTGATGAAAATTATGAGATTTATCATAAAAAAGATAACAAATTAAACACTGATGATTATGAAAAAGTGAAGGCTTTAGAAGAAAGATATAATAACCTTGGAATTAAATTGTGGCTAGAGAGTGAAAGTCTGAAATTTAAGGCACCTAAAGGCATTATGACTTTAGAGCTGCGTGATGAATTAAAAGAAAATAAAGAGAACTTGATTATTTATCTTAAGGAAATTCAAAATAATAAGTTTCCATTAACACCAATTCAACTAGCTTATGTTTTAGGGCGTTCAAAAGATTATGAACTTGGGAATGTCAGTGCACATTACTACTCAGAATATGAATATGAAAATCTTGATATCAATAAATTTGAACAAGCAATAAATGAAGTTATTGAGAAACATGAGATGCTAAGAACAATAATTAATGAGGATGGAACACAGGAAGTATTAAGTTCAATTCCAGTATATAAAATTAAATATAAACAAATAACTGATGTTAAAGAATTTGAAGATAAAAGAAATGAATTATCTCAATGTGTATACAAATTAGGTCAATGGCCAATGTTTAATATTCAAGTTTCCAGGTTTGAAAATGAACAGTTTAGAATTCATTTCAGCATTGATTGTTTAATAGCTGATGGATGGAGCACATTGCTTTTTTTAAAGGAAATATTTAAGGCGTATCATGGAATCAAAATAGAGGAGCCAGATATATCAATTAGGGAATACATTAAGAGGCAGGATTCCTGGCTTCAGAATAAGGCGTATCATGATGAAGCAAGTAAGTTTTGGCAGGAACAAGTTAATAAACTTCCCCCAGCTCCAAATATTCCTTTAAAAAATTCGTATGAATTAATAGAAAAGCCTCATTTTTCTAGAAAGATGTTTGTGTTAAATAATGAAGAATCAGATATTTTTAATAGAAAAATGAAAAAGTATAATTTTACAGCTTCAGCAGTTATCTGTACTGCATATATGAAAGTTCTTTCACATTGGAGTGAGCAAAAAGATATTACTTTAAACTTAACGTTATTTAATAGACTTCCTCTAAGTAAAGATATAATGAAGGTCATTGGAGATTTTACTAATGTAACGTTGATTCCGTATTTTGAAAAAAATCGAGATTCATTTGTTAGTGAAATAGAGGAAATACAGAATCTATTATGGAAGGCTATTGAATATAGAACTTATAATGGATTGAATCTACTAAGGACATTATCTAAAGATACACCAGGTAAAGCGATAATGCCAGTTGTATTTACAAGTCTTTTATTTGGAGAATCTATAAAAAACTACGATGAAGTATCAAATAATATGAAGGAAATACATTCAATCAGTCAGACACCGCAAGTATCTCTTGATCATCAGGTATATGAGAGAAATGGTTCTATAATATTTATATGGGATTATGTTGACCAAGCATTTGAAGAGGAAATAATCGATAAAATGTTTAATGACTATACTGTTTTTATCAAAAAGCTTATAGCAGAAGATGATTGGAATAAAAAATTTTATATTTAATCAGGATATTAAAAAGTACTAAATAGATATGTATCTGAATCAAAATAATCAGCTTTATATTTAATCTTTATTTTAAGAAGTGGATGTGAATTTAAATGAATAAAGTAGAAGAATGGTTTCCTTTTAGCGGTAGTAATAACTATGAAAAAATAGGCAAGGTCATTTGTTTTTATTATGCAGGAGGAAGTTCATTGGTATATAAAAGTTGGGCTAAAGCAGACTGTCCATTTGAATTTATACCAGTAGAATTACCAGGCAGGGGGACTAGAATATTGGAAACCTGTATAGAAAGTTTTGATAAATTAATTGATGAATTGCTTCCTAATTTGTTAGAAATAATTGATGAAAAGCCATTTTACTTTTATGGACATAGCATGGGAGCAGCAATAGCGTTTGAAGTTTCATATAAGCTTCAAATGCTGCATGGGAAAAAACCAGAGAAATTAATAGTAGCAGGACGTCATGCACCTCATAAAAAAGATCCATCTAAATATAGAAGCCACATGGGGGATAAAGCACTGATTGAAGAATTAGTAAGATTAAATGGAACACCTAAAGAGGTTTTAGAAAATAAAGAATT
>AZMM01018371.1_pt1 | contig 27439 bp, 28 predicted proteins | sample 87071 | NCBI WGS metagenome assembly AZMM01 (sample SAMN02316559, study PRJNA219732) | human gut metagenome | biome: human gut | host: Homo sapiens | place: USA: Comer Children's Hospital at the University of Chicago | collected 2012-02-10 | reverse complement strand
TATTTGTTTTTATCTGCTTTTTTTTGTACTTTTTTGCTTTAATATCTTATCTAAATTTTCATCTAATAAATCTCTTAACTCAACTACATCCTTTGTATAATAGTCTGCTTTTATTTCCATAGCATATGCTCGTGTAACTGGAGCTCCACCAACAAATATAATTACATCATCTCTTAAATTTTTATTTTCTATTTCTTCTATTGTAAGTTTCATCTGTTTTAAAGTCGTTGTTAGTAGTGCTGAAATCATAACTAATTGAGGTTTATATTTTTTTATAGCGTCTATAAACTTCTCTATACTAACATCTATTCCTAAGTCTATAACTTCTACACCAACTGTTGAAACCACCATTTTTACAAGATTTTTTCCTATATCATGTATATCTCCTTCAACTGTTCCTATAACTGCTCTAGCTTTATACATATTATCTTTTTTTATATATGGAGATATAGTTTTAAGGCCGGCATTTAATGCTCTTGTTGCAACTAATGCCTCTGGAATTAATACCATTTCTGTTTTAAATTTGTCAGCTAAAATTTCTATTCCTTTAATTAAACCTTCTTGTAATATTTTTTCGGGCGGATATTTTAAATTGACTAACTCTTTTACAATTTTACTTACTTCTTCAGCTTCCCCTGCCAATATATTTTGTCTCACTCTTTCATATACGTCCATTTAACTCACCCCTTTTCAAAACCTTATATATATTATTTTATTTAATAATTCTTTATACAACAATGTATTTTTGTGTTTTTTATGCAAAAAGGAGTTGAATAACATTCAACCCCCAGATAGATTTATAGAATACCTAAATGCTCAATTAATATCTTACATCCTAATAGTATAAGTATCACTCCTCCAGCAATTTCAGCCTTTGACTTATATTTTAATCCAAATACATTTCCTATTTTTACACCTATTGCTGAACAAGTAAATGTTACAACCCCTATAAAAGATATCGCTGGAATAATATTTACATTTAAAAATGCAAATGTAACACCCATTGCTAATGCATCTATGCTTGTTGCAACTGCAAGTAGAAACATTGTTTTAAATCCTAAAATTTCTTTTATTCCATTATCTTCTCTGCTTAATGCTACTTGACCTGTTGGTGATATTGAACATGAATCCAATGAATATACACCTATTGTTCCTTCTTCTGGACCACGTTTTAAATTTCTAATTTCTGCTTCTTCTTCATCATCATCTGATAATGCTTCTTTAATCATATTTGCACCAATTAAAGCTAATAACACAAACGCTATCCAGTGATCAATACTTACGATATAACTTCTGAAATTTACACCAAGTAAGTAACCTATAAGTGGCATCAATGCCTGAAATGCTCCAAACCATAAACCAACTATCCCTGCCGATTTTAAATTTATTTTTGGTAAAGCTAGCCCTTTACAAATTGATACAGCGAAGGCATCCATAGATAAACCTATTGCTAAAATAAAAAGTTCTAATAATCCCATTATCTCTTCCTCCTTTAAAATTAAAAAAGACCCATAGACAATAAAGTATTTAAATATAAATACCTTATTATCCATGAGTCTCGTTTTTTAATGTAATACCGGATTTTGCAATCATTATGTCGACATTACAACGGCTTAGCCGCAAACTACTCCCTCATAGGAGTTATTTAGTTTTAATCCGTTTAATTATTTAGAACTTCTATATTGTAAATTATTTCAATCCTAGTTGTCAATTATTTATATATAATATTAGTAAAAAATAAATATTATTCCTATTTTATATTAGATTCTTTAATATTTTATAAATACATATGTATTTTCATTAGATTTTTCTTGGCTATACTTATAACCTAATTTATCAAATCTTTTTAATCCTTCTAAATCACAAACATTATTTTGTGCTAAATATCTTACCATTTCTCCTCTTGCCATTTTAGCTAGAGTACCCTTTTCAATTACTTTTTCTCCATTTATCTCACCAAATACACATGTTATAAATTTTGTACTTGGTGAGTTTTTTAGATATTTTTCTACGCATTTACTATATTCTTTAGATGCTAAATTTATTATTAAATTAGTTTCCTCAAATAAACTATTTGCTATTTTATCAGCCCAATATTCATATAAATCTTTGTTTTTATAATTTATAAATTTTGACTGCATTTCAAGTCTATATGGAACTACTCCATCTAAAGGTTTTAGAATGCCATAAAGTCCCGATAAAATCCTCAGATTATCTTGTAGGTATTCAAGTGCATCTTGGCTAAGCACTCTTGCTCCCATATATTGATATTGAATACCTTCATATGAAAATAATGCTGGCGTCAATCTATAATTTAAATCCATATTAACAACCCTATCATAATTTAATTGGGCTAATTTATCACTACATTTCCAAATAGTTTTACATTCATCATATGATAAATTTTTCATATAATTCATTATTTCTTCTGCTTGTTCAAAAAATACTGGTTTGCTTCTATATTCAAAAATATCATCATCAATATTCATCTTCTTCGCTGGTGAAATTATAATTTTCATAATGCTACCTCTTTCTGTTGTTAGCTACCTATATCCTATAAAAATAAAACGGCAGTCAGCCTAACTACCGTTTTATCTAAATTAAAATTTATTAGTCCCAATCATCATAGTCACTTACATCTATCATATTTTCTCTAGTAGAAACTCTTCTCGCTATTCTCTCCCTTTCAACACTTTGAGATAAAATTTCCTTAACTTCTTCGCCATCTTTTATATTTATAATATCAAAATTTCCTAATGTTTTATCGCTAGAATTACAATGTATTGTACTTAGTCCAAAAACTCTCTGCATTAAAGTTCTGCTTAAAGAAACATCAGTTATTCTATATAATCTAACTTCATCTTCTCTCTGAGTTAAAAAACCTGTATTTACAAAAAGACGATTAGTTGTTAAACGATACTTCGTAAAACTAAGTGGTAAACTAAAGAAAACCACTCTTTTACGATCGGACCATAATTCTTTTTCCATGATTTTTCCCCTTTCTGTTTAAACCTAGCTATATTTTATTTATAAAGCTGCAAATATTTTTTCCTCTTCTCTTATAATATACTCCCTAAACTAAATATATTTTTATCACTTTATATCTATGTTATATATTACTTAGTTGCATATTTTATGAACTCAGCAATTATTAAATTATTTTCTTTGCTATTTTTCCATAAAAATTCTGGATGCCATTGAACCGCCATAACAAATTTCTTATTTGGCATACTTATTGCTTCTATTAAACCGTCTTCCGAAATTGCATTTGCAACTAAACTTGGTGCTAAATCTTTTATAGCTTGGTGATGATAACTATTTACTGATAATTTATCTACATCTATTATTTTATATAGTGGTGTGCTTTTTAATATATCCACACTATGTATTCCCCTGTTGTATGGTTTTATCATTGTATGTTTAATTTCTGATGAATGTTCTGTGGGTAAGTCTTGATATAATGTTCCTCCTAACAAAGCATTAAATAGTTGAATTCCTCGACAAATACCTAAAATAGGCTTATCGTCTTTAATAGCTTTTTTAAATAAATATGATTCCATTTCATCCCTTTTATCACATTGAACTCCACAAACTTCTTTCTTTTCTTGGTTATAAAGTTTAGGATTTATATCATGTCCACCCGTAAATAAAATTCCATCAACCATATCGTAACATCTATCTAGATTTGTTTTATCTGTTGATAAAGGAAACATAATCGGAATAGCATTATTATCTTCTAAAACATTCATATAATCTGGTAACATCCATATACTTTCTTTTTCATCGTCCCAAAGAGGAATAACTCCTATAATTGGCTTCATAGTATCATCTCCCTTGAATGGTATAATATATTATATCTTATTCTTACAATAAATTATACAATAATTGCACTGGTGTATAGATTAAAAAAAATAATATATATATTTTTATGTTAATATATATTATTTTCTTTTACTTAAGCAAAAAAAATGCATAACATTTTTTTGTTATGCTTAGGTCATAGCTTTAGGAATTCGTTTGCAGACAATCAAACTTTCCCATATATTTCTTATTATATTATACATTTTTATACTTTATTTGTATAGTATTTAAACAAATAAATCCGATTGTTTTTTATCTTTCGACAAATTTTTATGTTTAGTTATCAATCTATACTATATAACCTTTCAAAATATAGATTGATAACTATTAATGTAATTTATATTCTTTCAATTAATATAATCATATTACCAATAAAAATACTTAACTCGCTAATTCTTTCTGTTCTTCTATTACTATTTCCTTGTTTAATTTTCTAAAGAATGAAATTGTCAATACAAAAATCACAGCAATTGCAACTAAATCTGAAATCGGTGCTGCATATAAAATTCCATTAATTCCTGTTCCAGATTCTGACCCTTCTAAAATAGCAGGAAGTATTATTGCCAGTGGTGTAAAACAAATAATATCACGTATAACAGATGCCATAACTGCATGTTTAGATTTCCCAATAGATTGGAAGAATACTGCTGTCATCTTAACCAGACAAGTAACCGTCATAAGCGACAGATAAATTCTAAACGTTTTTACTGCAAATTCTTGATATAGTCCGTTTCCTGAACCAAAAATTCCAACCACTACTTCCGGCCATAATTGGAAAATAATTGTTGCAGTTATACCAGTAATTAAAGTGGCACGAAGAACTATTTTGTATGCTTCACGTACACGATCCATCCTTTTTGCTCCATAATTATATCCAAAAATCGGCTGTCCTCCAAGTACAATACCTGTTACAATACTTAAAACAATTGTATATACTTTTGTTTGGATACTAAATACAGAAATCGGAATATCCGGGCCATATTTTGATAATGCTCCATAACGTGCAAGCGTCATATTACTAACTAATGTTAATGCCACAATTGAAATCTGTGTTATAAAAGTTGCTGCTCCTAGATTAATCATTTTAGATAAAATCGTTATATTAGGTATAAAACTACTTTTCTTTAATTTAAAACTTTTTGGCTTAAAGAAATAAACTGCACACATTGCAAAAGATACTACTTGACCAATAGCAGTAGCCCATGCTGCACCTGCAATTCCCCATTTAAGTAAAAAAATGAAAATTGGGTCTAAAATGATATTTATAATAGCTCCCATTACCATTGCTTTCATGGCAAATGCAGGACTTCCATCTGCACGAATCATACTATTCATTACATTTAATAATAAATAAAACGGGAAAAATGCTGCTACAATACGGAAATAAGTTACTGAAAGTCCTAAAGTTTGGTCTGATGCACCAAAAAGATTCATAAGCGGTACTGCTGCAATCTCACATATAAGCATAAGTACAATACTAATTAGTAATGTAACAGTTATTTCTGTTCCAACAGATTTGTGTGCACTATCCGTATCTTTTCTTCCTGCACATATACTTAGATAAGATGCCGCACCATCTCCAACGCACCACGCAAAAGCATTTGCAATACAGATTACTGGGAATGAAACTCCCGTAGCTGCATTTCCTAAATAGCCAAGTGTACTATTTCCGATAAAAATTTGATCGACTATATTGTAAAATGCACTAATTAAAAGTCCCATTATGCATGGAACAGAAAATTTTAATAAAAGTTTCGAAATTTTTTCTTCTTCTAAAATTTTGTTTTCATTTACCAATTTTATAATTCCTCCTATCTTTATATTTTCAAAAAATAAAAAACTACCGTAATAGTTTTGCCGTTTTTTTCAAAAACTTATAGCAAAACTATTACGGTAGTTTGTAGAAACATTCATCCAATCATGAATTTATATAAGTATCATATTTTATTTGTCACAACAATATAACATATTACGTTTATATTTACAACAGTTAATTTGAATTTTAATAACTTTATTCATTTATTTTATTTCTTTTTTCTGACTTTTGGAACTGGCAATTCATAAGAAGGAGTCCTCATATAAGAAATTGCTGATTTTACTGGTTTTACTAATAATCTATCATCATAAATACCACCAACAATCTTTCCACGATAATATATAATAAATTCTCCCATCATAGCTCTATATGTAATTTCTTCTAAATCACTTAATTGTTCTAAAATAAATTGTAAATATTCTTTCCTTGATGCCATAATCCCACCCCAACTTTCTATATTTATCAAATAATTAAAGTTATTAGGATAATAAATTCGCATATATAATTACTACTTAATTACTTTAAGGCTACATAAATATCTATTTCTGCATTTTCTACTTCTGAATTTTTATATTCTTCAAAGTCTCCAGTAAAGCTTCTATCTAAATCCATGTCCCATATTTGTTGCCAAGCTTCTGCAACAGCTGTAACCATATTTCCACAGATAGAAAATTTAGCGTATTTTCCAGCAGGAATTATTTTAACATCTAAATCTTTATTATTCTCATCTACATTTGAAACTTCATTTCCAACAGTAATACAATATCCTTTTTTATCTTCTGTATAATCAGAGTAAAGTCCTATTGCAAATTCATTAACTCTATTTTTAATTTGTTCATGTATTCCACCTGTATAAAAGTTTCCCCATAAACCACCTATAACATTTCCCATATCAAGAGAATCATTTGATGTTCTTGCACTTAGACCTACAAGTGTTTTTTGTTTTAAATTTACTATTTCATATTCCATATAAATACCTCCTAGCATAACTTTTTTAAAGACCTTAATCTATATTGTGAGATAATTATACTAAGATAAATATGACAACTATGTGTCATATATTTATAATTTTTTTCAAATTTATTATTTATATATACTTAATGTTTTTTCTAAATAATCTTTAAATTTTTCTTTTAATTCATTCGGTTCGAGTATTTCGCAGTATGGTCCAAAAGTAGAAATATAATAAAGCGTCCATTCACTTTCTGGCATATCTATTTCCGATATAAAACTTCCATCTTCCATTTTTGTAAAATTGTCAAACTCATCATATACTCTATAGGCCATTTCTTTCTGTATATGTAATTTGATATGTATACATTTTTGCTTAAATGTATTTTCAGTAGTTAGTATTTTAGGAGGTGCAATATGTATTGTATCCTCGTTTAGTATTGTTAAATCCTTAATTCTCATTAATTTAAAAAATCTATAATCATATCTTTTATCACAATATCCATATAAATACCATGAACCTCCTTTTGAACAAAGTTTTAAAGGTTCAACCTTTCTATAAGTTTGTTCTCCCTTTGAGTTTGAATACTCAAATTTTATCTTTTTTTTATTAAATATTGCCGATTTTATAATTTGAAAAATATTTGATTGATCTTTATAGTCATGCCAAGATGAAAAATCGACTTCTATCCAATCTATATATGAATTTCCAAATAAACTACTAAATTTTTGAATTAATTCTTGTTTTGAGTTTGAATCAGCGATATCTACTGTTTGAACAGCCCTTAAAGAGGATAATATATTTTCTCTTTCCTTATCTGTTAACACAGTTTTATCTAATATATAATTCGGTAAAAGTGAGATTCCCCCACCTCTTCCCTTTGTCATATAAATCGGTATTCCGACCGAAGATAAAATTTCTACATCTCTATAAATTGTTCTCGTTGATACCTCAAATTTTTCTGCCAATTCCTTTGCTGTTATACTTTCTTTTTCAATCAAAAGGTATATTATTTCAAATAATCTATTAATCTTCATTTATTACTTTCCCCTATTTAAATAAAAAACTATTATGTAATAATCTATTAAATTTCGCTTGATTCCTCTTTATTACACTTTATTCTTAATAAAAATAATAATGAATATATACGATTATATAAATACTCAATAAAATCTTTATCATTTAAAACTTCCCTCTTCTGTTTTGCTTTATTTAAATATTCATTATGTCTAATATCAAAATACTCATTTATTATTTTATTTATTTCTTCTAACTCATTATGTATTACAGTATAAAGCTTGCTTTCCTTAGTTTCTCCAACTTGTAAAGCTACCTCTTGATTTTTCATTTTTACACCATCACCATCATTTATAGAAACTATATATTGTAATGAATCCGTGATATAATCTAGTGCTGTCTTTTTATCTAATAACTCATCACTTATAATTAATTCCTCTGAATAATTGATTTTTCTTTCAAGCTGCTCATAATTATAAATATATTTTATTTCATTTGAACTTTTATGCCCTACTGAAATAAGTACTCCATTTCTAAGCTTCAATGGAATATTAAATTTCACCAATCTTTTATTTACATCTACTGTGAAAGCATACCTATCCTTTATAAATTCTGAATATGTTAACTCCGTTAGCATCTTTAATGATTTAACTGTAATTGTTTCATCCTTTTCTAAAATTCCATCGTATTCTACACCAAAGTTTAATTTATAATAATGATTAAAATCTATATCTAAATAAGGTTTTGCATCATCATGTTCATCATAACTAATAAATTGCTCTTTTATTAAATTATTTTGTGGTAATTCGTATAAATACCATTGTTTAAAACTCACCCAAAATCTATCTAAATTATTTTCCATATATACCCCCAATATATTTTGAAATTTAATCTGATAATGTAATTCTAGCACTCCTGTTTTATCATAACAATTAATAAAATTTTACGGTCTACATGAAAATCCAATACCCAATGCCCCTGGTCCTGTATGACATGTAACTCCAAATGATAAATAATCACACATTACTTCATGTCCCGGAAATGCTTCTTTAATATCTTGCACCCATCTTTGCGTTGTTTCATCATCGGCACTCGATGCTGCTAATAAGTGTATATCACCATTTTTAAATTCTTCTGAGTATTGCTCTGACAATATAGTTTTAATATCCTCAATCATTGTCTTTTTAGCTTTTTGAAGACCTCTACATTTTTTATATAATTCTAAGATTCCGATATCTAAAGATAAAATTGGTTTTATATTTAATATTTGTCCTGCTACAGCAGCACCTGATGATATTCTTCCACCACGTCTTAAATATTTTAAATCATCTACAGCTATAAAAATCGCCATTTTTTGTTTAGCTTCTTCTAATTTCAATTTAATTTCATTAGCTGAAAGCCCTTCTTCTATCATTTCTAATGCATCTAATATTGATTGATGTAGTGGTGTTGATATTCTCCCATGATCCACAACATAAACTTTCTCTTTATATTTTTCCTCTTGTGCGAGCATTGCCGCAGTAGAATATGAACCACTTAATCCACTGCTAAGAGGCATATATAAAATATTATCGTATTCTTCTAAAACATCATCCCATAAATTCATAACGTCTTCTGGTGATGGTTGCGATGTGCTAATATCTTCTTGGTTAATCAATTTTTCCATAAGTTCATTTCGAGTTATATTTTTCCCCTCATAATAACACTCTCCACCAATATAAAATGGCATAGGTAATATTTTTATACCTAATCTGTCTGCCTCATCTTGAGTAATACTGCTATGACTATCTGTTATAATTCCTATTCGACTCATTATTTTTCCTAACCCTCCTATTATATAAAACTATACCTATAAAATTTTATATGAATATGTCTATTTTAACATAGTGTTTCCTATTTTCTCATTTTTTACAAAACCAACTCAATTTATTTTCATATATTTAAAACTATGCATTGTCTAATATTTACAGAAAAATAATGTATTATACTATATTTTATTGTTTTATTAAAATATTTTTTTTATAAAAAAAGACCGTTACAAATTTTAATATGTAACAGTCAAATATTTTTATAATTTATTTAAATAAACTTTGAACATAGGTAATCTAAATTTAACTTATATCATTTTTCTAATTACTGCAAATAACCCACCTATAGATGCTATGATAACTCCTATATATCCTCCAACCCCTGCGTCAGAAGTTTTTGGAGTATCATTACTTTTTGGTTGCCCTATTAATAATTCATCTTCTTGATTATCTTTCTGTTCCTGATTATTATCTGGCTGGTAACCTTCAGCATAATCCTTTATCGGTGTTGTTTGACTATCGTCTACACCTTCGTCTTCATTTTCATCTATATCTTCTGAATTATCTTGACTTTCTTGATTATTATCTGATTGATAATCTTCAACATAATCATTTATTGGTATTATTTCACTATCGTCTATCTCTTCATTTTCATCTACATCTTCTAAATTATCATCTATATCGTAATCTTCATCTATATCTAAATTTCGTTCTTCAACTTGAGTTGGGTTTATTTCATTAGCAAATATTTGTGTAGCCCCAAGTGGAACCATACCTATTGCTATAAATGCACTTAATCCTAATATTTTTATTTTATTGTTCATATTTTACCTCCTAAATTCTACTTTTTTGTTTATCACTATCAATTAATTATTTGTTAATTTAATCAATTTATTAAGTTCTGCTTTGTCTATTTTTCCATATATATTTTGGTATGAATAAGAATATCCTTTATTGCCCCAAATTGCGTAATTTATACTATCCGCGCTGTAGTATGAAATATTTACTCCTTGGATTGTTTCTGTTTTTAAAAATTTTCCATCAGGAATTCCTATTATATCTTTATCCCCTTTTGCTATATCAAATTCAGTACCATCTTTGTATATTATTCGTCCTTGTTTACCTCTATTTTTTTCTCCAATAACAAAATACTTATCAACTTCTTTATCTAAAACCGGAACAGTAAATCCTAAATCTGATTCCATTTTTTTGATTGAACTTACTTCCTTTAATAGATTTTTTTTTGAATCATAACCTGATACTTTATTATTTTCATCATTCATAAATTCATTTCCATCTTCTTTTAATACTATATTATCTAGAGTATTTGTTTTTTGATTGAAAAATACTACACCTATAGCTATAGCAATTATTGAAACTGAAGCAATACTTATAAATTTTTTATGATTTTTTTGTGCTATATTCTGTGCTTTGTTCAAGTATTTTTCAAACCTTATAATTTTTTTTGACTTATTACAGTTATCATACTCCTCAAGTAAAAACTCGTCATCTATATCTCCAAATGCATCCAGAAATTTATTTTCATCAATCATATATATTGACCTCTTTCTTCTAAAAACTCTTTCAATTTTGTTCTAAACCTTGATAATGTCATTTTCACATTGCTTTGGCTTAAATTATTTTTTTCAGCAATATCTTTTATAGAATATAAATACCAATATCGCTGAACTATTATTATCCTTTTTTCCCTTGGCAAAGATTTTAAAAATTCATTTATATATTTTGTTAGATATTTTTCTTCCATTTCTGTATCAATATCATTTTGACTAGGTATACATTCTTTTAATTCATCCAGAACTAGTGGCACTTCTCCCTTGCGTTTTTGACAATTCTTGCTTTTATAAATATTTAAAGCTAAATTTCTTGTAATTTTACCTAGAAATGCTTTTAAAATTTTCGGTCTTGTCGGTGGAATTGAATTCCATGTTTTTAAATATGTATCATTTACGCATTCTTTTGAATCTTCAATGTTGTACAGAATATTGTTTGCTATTGTGTTACAATAACTCCCATACTTTTTATCAGTCTCAGATATAGCATTTTCATCTCTAAACCAATATAGATCTACAATATTATGGTCTTCCAAGTTTTTTCCTCCTTTCATATAATAAGACAACAAAAAATTATGTTGGTCACAGTTTATATTTAAATTTTAATTATATTTTTTTAAATTTAATATACAATAAATTTATTCAAAAAAATAGGGACACTTATTTCAAGCATCCCTATGTTCTATAAAGTATTCCTATTTGTCTTTTCTTTGTAATAATACTACAGTTTCGCAGTGTGGTGTATTTGGGAACATATCCATACATCTAACTTTTTTAACTTCATATCCGTAACTTTCAAATCCTTGTAAATCAACTACTAAAGTTTTTGGGTTACATGATATATATATTATTTCTTCTGCATTAAATTTAGATATATCTCTAACAGCATCTTTGTGTATACCTGGTCTTGGTGGGTCAACTATTATAATGTCAGGTCTTTCTTTTAAGCTATTTACTGTTTTAGCAACGTCTCCTGCTATAAATTCACAGTGAGTTAATCCGTTTAATTTAGCATTTTCATTTGCTGCTTCAACTGCTTCTTCTACTATTTCTATTCCGTAAACTTTTCTAGCTTTTTGAGATAAGACTTGTCCTATTGTTCCAGTTCCACTGTATAAATCGTAAAGAACTTTGTCTTTGTAATCTCCAACAAATTCTCTCGCCATAGAGTATAATTTTTCAGCTCCTAATGTGTTAGTTTGGAAGAATGAGAATGGAGATATTTTAAATCTAAGACCTAATAATTCTTCATATATATGATCTCTTCCGTGTAAAACTCTTAATTCATCACATTTAACTGCATCTGCTAAGTTGTCGTTTAAGCAGTGTAATACACTTGCTAAGTCCGCATCTAAATCTAATCCTAGTAACATATTTTTGTATTTGTCCATATTGTAATCTAATTGAGTACTTGTTACTATCATAACCATCATTTCATTAGTTTTTATACCTTTTCTAACAACTAAGTGTCTTAAGTATCCTTTGTGGTCGTTTCCTCTGTAGTATGGTAGCCCTTCTGCTCTGAAGAATTCTTCTGTAGCAGTTAATATTTTTATAAAGTCTTGGTCTATTAACATACATCCGTCAACTGTAAGTATATCTATATGTCTACCTTTTTTGTGCATTCCTATAGTTAATGGTCCATCTTTCATTTCGTTTCCGAAAGTGAACTCCATTTTATTTCTGTAGCAAGTATTATTTGGGCTTGATTCTATTCCTAAGAACTCAAATCCTGTTATCTCATGACTTTCAAATAAATCTAATATTTGTTGTTTTTTAAGTTCTAATTGTTTTTCGTATGGAAGGGATAATATTGTACATCCTCCACATTGTCCAAAGTGCTTACATGCTTGTTCTGTTTCTAATGGAGATTTTTCTAATACTTCAAGTAATTTAACTTCTGCTTTTTGGCTATTCGCTTTTTTAACTGATGCTTTTACTTTTTGTCCAGTTATTCCGCCCTTCATTTGAACGTTTCTTTTTCCTATTACAGTAGAAGAAGTTCCACCGAACTCCATTTTGCCTACTTCAAATTCAATAATTTCTCTTCTTTTCACTAAATTATCCTCCGTCAATATCTTAATTTTAAATACAAGTTTCTATTTTATCTTCAATATATAGCGTTTATTTAGTCTATATAATTATTGCCTTTTTTTAATCATACCTACTAATTATATTAGATTTTTGTCTTTATATCAAAACCTTTATTATCTAAATTTGTTATATTTAAATTTAAGATTAAATTTAGTCTCTTTCTTCTATCATTTTAACTTCTTCATCTGTTAATTCGCGATATTCTCCAAGCGCTAAGTTTTCGTCTAATTTTAGTTTACCCATAGATAATCTCTTTAGATATATTACTTTCTTATCTACACTTTCAAACATTCTCTTTACTTGGTGGAACTTGCCTTCATGTATAGTAAGTTCTATTTCTGAAATTTCATCACTCTTAAGTATTATAAGTTCTGCAGGCATAGTTTCGTATCCATCATCTAATGTAACCCCTTTTGCAAAAGCTTTAATATCTTCTTCTGTTACAATACCTTCAATTTTTGCATAATAAGTTTTTGGAACGTGTTTTTTAGGTGATAATACCCTATGAGCTAATTGTCCATCATTTGTTAAAACTAAAAGCCCCTCTGTATCTTTATCAAGTCTTCCAACCGGGAATGGCTCAAATACTAAATCCTCTTTATCAATTAAGTCAAGGACTATTGGATCTCTCTTATCAAATGTTGCAGATATATATCCATCAGGTTTATTTAACATTAAATATATAAATTCTTTGTAAGTTACTTTTTCCCCATCGAATATTATTTCATCATTTTCTACATCAACTTGTACTCCTGGGTTATTTATCACTTTACCGTTAACCTTAACTAAACCATTTTTACAAAACTTTTTTAATTCACTTCTACTTCCATATCCTAAATTAGATAATATTTTGTCGATTCTTTGTTTTTTAGACAATGCTTTTCCTCCTTCAATATGTATATAATATCTATTTTCTAAATTAACCAAGTATATCCATTTTTATATTTTACCTTAAAATGATATTTTTCTATAAAAACATTTTATATATTTGTTATTATATTTTTATCAATTTATATCTATACGTTTTTTCTTTTTAAGTATATAATATTATTGATGGGTAAGTCTTGTAAATTTTTAACTATTTTTGAATTTATGGAGGTATAAGATGTTAGTTTCTGCTAAAGAAATGTTAGTAAAAGCAAAAAAAGGAAAATACGCAGTAGGTCAATTCAATATAAACAACTTAGAATGGACAAAAGCAATATTATTAACTGCACAAGAAAACAATTCACCAGTTATATTAGGTGTATCTGAAGGTGCTGGGAAATATATGTGCGGATACAAAACTATAGTTGGAATGGTTGAAGGTATGTTAGAAGAATTAAACATAACTGTTCCAGTTGCTCTTCACTTAGATCACGGTTCTTTTGAAGGTGCAAAAGAAACTATAGCTGCTGGATTCTCTTCAGTAATGTTCGATGGTTCTCACTATGGAATAGAAGAAAACGTAGAAAAAACTAAAGAAATAGTTGCTTTAGCTCACTCTAAAGGAATATCTGTTGAAGCAGAAGTTGGTTCTATAGGTGGAGAAGAAGACGGTGTTGTAGGTGCTGGTGAAGTTGCTGATCCTGCTGAATGTAAAAGAATAGCTGATTTAGGAATAGACTTCTTAGCTGCTGGTATAGGTAATATACACGGTAAATATCCAGAAAATTGGGCTGGATTAAACTTCGAAGTTTTAGGAAAAATCAATGAAGCTACTGGTGACATGCCATTAGTATTACACGGTGGTAGTGGTATACCAGATGAAATGATAAAAGAAGCTATATCTTTAGGTGTTGCTAAAATAAATGTTAATACTGAATGCCAATTAGTATTTGCTGAAGCAACTCGTAAATACATCGAAGAAGGTAAAGACCAACAAGGTAAAGGTTATGACCCTCGTAAAGTATTAGCTCCAGGATTTGAAGCTATAAAAGCTTGTGTTAAAGAAAAAATGGAATTATTCGGTTCTATAGGACAAGCTTAATTCTAAAAAGTTAAAAACAAGAACGAATATAAAAGGGTTGAAGATGTTTCCTCAACCCTTTTTATTTTTACAAAATTAATCTATATATTATATAAACTCAATATATATTCTAAATCTATAAATTAAATTCAAACTAAAAAACGAACCTCTGGCAAATAAAAATCTTGTACAAGTACAAAACTTATATCTGCCGAAGATTCGCAATCTTATTTTTTATTTACAAATTTTTATCTAACTATAAAATTTTGATGCTCCTACTAACTGTCTTTTTGAAACTATCTTAGCAAGATTTTTTAAAGATGCAATTTTTATATCTTCAAAACTTACTAAGAATACAAATTTGAAATCTGAAAATTCTTGGTTTATATTGTAAACTTCAAAATAACATTTTATATTATCCATACAATACACATCTTGAAGTTCTTCTTCTATTTCATCTGTAGTATCTTTTAAGAAACGTCTGATATCATCAAACATAATCTCAAAAAATGACTCATCAACAGTTTCTCCTAATGCTTCAATAGCTTCAAGTATCTCTTCCTTAGAAAATACCATCTCTGATAACTCGCAGTCAAATACCATTATATTATCCTGGTTTATAGAATTAGATATGTCTTGTAAATAACCGATATCTTGACGAGCCGCAATAATATCTTTTACTTCTTTACTATTTACATGAAAGCTGCCTTTTCTGTTTTTTAGTTTTAATTCTATCATTAAACTTCGCCTCCTTTAAGTAAGCTAACTTAATTATAGTTTATCAATAACATCCTTAATTTCTTTCCAAGAAGAAACCCTAGTAATGTTTTGATGCTCTACACCTTTATTGTAATTACAATCAATTAATATTACTTTTATTCCACCATTTGCAAGATTTAAAGCATTATTTGGATGATCTTCTATAAATATATCACACTTCAATTCATTAGCTTTATGAAGTTTATTATCTGTACCAAGTGAATAAAGAGGTATTTGCGATAATTGTTGTTTTTTAAGCCAATCCTGTGTTATTTGTGTTAAAGAATAATTTCTTGCTGTCACAAAAAATAAATTATTATCTTTATATAATTCATCAATAACATCTTTAACTCCTTCAACAACCTTAGCTTCTGAATATGAATTCATATATTTTGAATGAAGTTTATCCAACATTCCTTCTAATGTATCTCCATATAACTCTGCCCAATATACTGTTGTGAAATCTTCCTCAGTAAGTTTTTTATTGTAGATACTATTTAGATATGGCAAATAATGATATGGACTAGTAATTGTTCCATCTATATCTATGCATATATTTAAATTTTTCATTATATATCTCCCGTTTTTCAAGAATTCATTATATCATATACTTTAGTATAATTCAAAAAAACGTAGATAGCTATATCTAATTAAAATTTTACTTGATAATAAATTTTTCTACAAAAAAATCTAGGGAGTTATTGTATATTTTCTATACAATACTCCCTAGATTTTATACTTTATTTATTTCTTATTTTTCTTTCTAATTCAGAAATTTGTTTTTGATATTTATCAATCTTCTCATCAGATTGTTTTATATATTTTTTTATCTCTGAAACATCATCAATATCATCTTTTTTTATTAATTTATCTATTTGATCTATAGCCTTGTACTTTAGTTCATATGATTCCTTCATGTATTTTGTACATTCGTTCAATGTTTTTGTATATTCATTTTTAGATAATTGAGGCACTTCCATATCATCATAAAGCTCGATTACTCTTTCAGACATATATTTTGCTTTATCAATATCTTTTCTTATTTTTGCATTATTTGTTATACATGTTTGTATATCTTTAGAATAAACTCCACATTCTTTTATTGGTTTCAATGCTATATTTTCAATATCTGATATATCTGACTTGTATTGTTTTATTTTTAATAAGTCTTGTTCTACATTATTTATATCCAAACTAGATGTATATATTTCTTTATAATTCATTACCATTGAATTATTATTTTCTAATTGTTTTATACCGCTTATGTACATATTGCTTATGACTATTGTTGTAGCTAATACAACATATGTGCATGCATATATACATGCGCGACTAAATTTTTTATAGTTTTTAAATAAAACTACCAAAGGTATAACATATAAAAATATAAATACTAATATCCATCTCATAATCACAATCTCCTTTTCCATTAATACTCATTTTAATGTATTTTTAGTATTTACAATTTTTATAAATATTAATCATAAAAAAATCTTTATCTTAAAAACCTTTAAAAATGTAGCTTTTTTTGAAATACATATACGGAAATTATACTTATTCACAATCTATAAATGAATATAATTTCCTATGTGTTATAAAATGGGAAAATCCTTATTATATAGATTCTCACTAAATCTATATAATAAGGATTTTCCATTTAATCTAATACCTTTATTAATTTAAAATCAAGATAGTCACTTGATGCAAGAATATATTCTATTCCATTTCTAATTCCTTTAAGACCCATTTCAAATGATTCTTTCCCGTGTAAATGACCATAAATTACTTTTTTAACGTTGTATTTTTCATATAACTTAGTAAACTCCGATTCTTCTAGTTGGTCATTTGTAGGTGGATAATGAGTTATAACTATAATGTTATTACAACCATTTTGAATTGCAGATTGTATAGACATTTCTAGCCTAAGTACTTCTCTTCTATATATTTTCATATCGTTGCTATCAAATTTAACTTCATTTGGACAAAGCCATCCTCTACTTCCACATATAGCATAGTCTCCATATGTGAAATATCCATTTTGTATAAAGTTCATATCATCACTTTCATATACAGCGTTTATTTTTGAAAGTGATGACCACCAATAATCATGATTTCCTTTTATAAAAATTTTCTTTCCTGGCAGTGATTCAATTATATCTAAATCTGATTCAGCTTCATTTAAATTCATAGCCCAAGATGTATCTCCAAGAACTAATACCGTGTCATCATCTTTTACTGTTTCACTCCAATTATCGACTATCTTTTTCTCATGATTGTCCCAATTATCACCGAATATATTCATAGGCTTTGGATTTTCCGTAGAAAAATGTAAATCACCTATTGCATATAATCCCATAAATTCATCTCCTTTCTCAAACACTTTATTCTACGATAAGTTTAATCATTATTAATATTTTTTAAACATTATAATTTTATATACGTTATAATTTAAAAGCTGTCTCAAAAATTAAGACAGCGTAAAATTATTTTTCTATTCTGTGTGTTTTAAAGTCCTCTAAAATATAATCTATTTCTTCTTTAAGCGCAACTATTTCATCGATATCTCTTTCACTATCGATTTTATCCAATCTTCTTTGATATTTAAGAGCACTACTAATTTCCCCTAAATTATATAGTTCCTGTATCTTTTTCAATACATCCTTTAAAGTTACAGATTTTGCTTGATACATAACTTGAGCTTTCATTATATCTTCTCTTATCTCGCTCATTTCTTCATCTAATAAAAATGCTGCATCAGCTGCTTTTCTAAGTCTCAATGCTACATTTTCTGGTATATAATGTTCATATTTGTATTTTAAAGAATGTTCTATAGTCGCCCAGAAGTTCATAGCAAGAGTTCTTATTTGTATTTCACAATGTATCTCCTTTGACCCTGCAATTGAATTTATAGGATATTTTATTATTAAATGATAACTTCTATATCCACTTTCCTTAAAGTTGGTAATATAATCTTTTTCATTTATAACAGTCATATCAGTTCTATTTTTTATTAATTCAACAATCGTATATATATCTTCAACAAACTGGCACATTATTCTTATACCAGCAATATCATCTATTTTACCTTCTATGTCATTAGTGTCTAATCTATTAGCTTTAGATATTATAGAAGAAATCTTTTTTGTTCTCCCCGTAACAAATTCAATAGGAGAATATTCACCCTTAGTTAAAAATTCTTTTCTTATATTTTTAAATTTTACTTTAAGTTCTTCAACTGCATGTTGATAAGGAGCTAATATTTCATCCCACTTTTCGTAATTCATATTATTCACCTTTCGTCAAATAAATTAACAATCATTTCTATTCTACCATAATTTATTTTATTTTTGTATAATAAAGCAAATCAGAATCTTCTAGTTTATAATTAATTTTATCTAAATCAGCAAGATAACTGATAAATGATACTAATGAAGTTCTAAAAAAATAATATTCTTTATAATTATAAGTTAATTCATTTTCTTTTATAATTTTTTTAAGCAAAGTGTCTACATTCATAGGCACTTTGAGATTTTCTATTATTTGGCATAAATATTTATGCACTGCTTGTTTGTGTTTTTCTATTAAAAGTATTGTGTCATTTTTGTCTAAAACTTTTTTGCCATGAGCTAATACTATATAATTAAAATCTAATGATTTAACTATATCTAATGATTTTAAGTACTCTTCTACATCTTGTAAAAATAAAAAATCATATTTGCTTAAAGTTTCTTCTCCAATTAATAAATCTCCTGCAAATAACACACCATCTGAAGTTAATATTCCAATACTTCCTGATGTATGTCCTTTTAAGTTTATAACCTCAAAATCAACTCCATTTTTTTGTAATTTTCCTTCACATATTATTGCATCTACAGATATTTTTTCTGTATTTCTATGAAATAGTTTTTCGGTCAAAAACTTATTATGCTTGCCTCCTAAAATAAAATCTGAGAATAATTCTGGCCTTTCTATAAACAGCTTAGCCTCATCCGAAGCAAAAATTGCTATTTCAGGATATGCATTCTTTATTTGATGGCAAGCACCCACATGGTCTTCATGTTCATGTGTATTTACTATATATTTTGGTATTATTTTTTCATTTTCAAACATATTAATCATATTTTTAGGTCTTAGACCACTAAGACCAGGGTCAATTAATAATGCATTTTTATTTTCAAATAAATACACACCTGTATTGGTACCACCTTTTATAAAGTATGTATTTCCAAACACTCTCTGTAATTTCATAAAAACTACACCCCTTGTATAAATTTAAATAGCATTAAACTCTTTATATATTATACCATGTATATTTTTCTTATTTATGAATTATTTAGGTTTTATTTAATATAATTTACTTATTTAATTCCTGATATTATTAAAGCATATTTATTTGATAATAAATATTTTTTACTGTTTTTAATACTATTTAGTAAGCAAAATTCTTTTTATTTTATTTATAACATTCATATTTTTTTCTTTTGTTATTCTTATTTTAACCTTATAAGCAAAATCAGAATATAACATGCTTTCTATAAAGTATTCTACTATTCCTCTGTCTTTATAAGGGATATCAATTAATTCACTTCCTAAAATTCTAGCATCTAAATTCATTATTTCATCTTCAAAATTAAGTCTTTCTTTTTTAGATAAATAATTTTTTTCGGGTTTGAATGTTTCACAATATTTAATTGAGAAATTTAAAACTTCATCGCTTATATCTACCCCATATAAATTTTTCATATCCTTTTTATAATTCATATTTTGTTCTATTACCCTACTTAAATTAGCATTGTAATCTTCTTTTTTCCAATGACCAAATAATCTACAGTTAAGTGGTCTAACTTCATATATTAAACATCTATTATTTTCATCTCTAAATGGACATGAATTTTTTTTCATTAATTCCATAAAATAATAGTCTACTATTCTCTCAATAGAACATTCTCTAAGTTCTTGTTTTTCAGCTAAATATCTATATATGTTTAAAAACTCTATTAAATTTATTCCCACAGATTCCATGCAGCAGTTTCCGCATCCTGCACAATCTCCTTTTGGAAGTGTAGAGTATATATCATTTAATTTTTCAAAATAACCATTTTTCTCGCAAAACTCAATACTTTCTAGTATTTGTTCTCTTTTTATACTAGCCATAATTTTCTCCTCTTGTTATAATTATTTAGTTAATACAAAAACTTATTATAACATATTTTTGAATATAAATTAGGAGGTCTATATATAAATGAACAGATATACTAAAATTATAAATATGATGGAAAGTTATTTCACTAAGGATTTCGAAAAAACTAAAAAAGGATTTACTAAAGTAAGAGAAGTAAAAGAAGAGACTGTAAGAAAAGCATTCTTAAAAGGAAACTGCGAAGTTTTAGTAATACTTGAAGATTCTGATAGAGAAATATTAATAGATGATTTCTCTTCTGATGAAGATATCAAAAAATACTTAGGAGCATCTTTTATAAACCCAAGAAGATAGTAATTCCTAAATCACATGTTAATCATTTTATAATATAAAATAAACACAAAACAAAAGAGCTTACTTCAATAAATTTATTGTCGTCAGCTCTTTCGCTTTTAATTTTATGAAAAACTATGTATTTATTTTGATCGTAGATTAAAATACTGTGTCACACAATCCACAATATGCATCTACTGGACTTACCCCTGTAAATTCAGAACGACCTAACATTTTTTCAACTAATAGTTTTAATGTATAGTCTTGGCTATCATAAGTATTTATATAAGTTTGAACTTGAGGAACATCAGCTAAATGGAATGGTGATAATACTGATACAAATATAGTTGGTATTTCGTGTACATAGAATGGCATATCTGGAGTTCCTTTTGCCATTGTCCACTCTATACGTTGGTGAGTATTTGCACCTACATTAGCTACATTTATTATTAAATCATATTTTCCTGTTAATTCTGATATTGGACGTTTTTGTGAATAAACATCTAATAATTTCATTAGAATTTGTTCTTTTGGAAGTTTCATTATTTTTTCCATAGCAGATTCATATATCTCAACTTCAAATCCTTCTTGTTCTAATAATTCTTTTATTTGTTCTATTGGAGTTTTCTTTCCTCCGCCCATTAAGTCGGTTATACCATTAGCTATCCCTTTTACATTTACAAGTAATACCCTTTTATGTTTTTCTGGGTTTATTGGGAATATATTTTCTTCATTTTTAACTAATGTTATAGATTTATCTGATATTTCTTTTGCTATTTCTTTGTAGCTATCTAAACCTATTTTAGCCATAGCTTCTTCTTTTGGTTGAAGAATTTCTGTTTTTGGTTTATTGTGAAGTCCTAAAGCGGCTTTTGTCCCTAATATTCTAGTTAAGGCTTCTTCTAATCTTTCATCAGTTATTATTCCTTTTCTATATCCATCCATCATCCATTCAAAGTCTTCTTCTGGATCATTGAAAAATAAGAACATATCACTACCTGCTGCTATTGCAGTTGGTAACATTTCACTACGTTTCATTGCCGAAGTCATAGCAACCATGTGAGATGCATCAGTTACAACTAAACCATTAAATCCCATTTTATCTCTTAATAAATCTGTTAATATATATTTATTTAATGTTGCTGGCATTAATAATTCTTTTTTAGTTGCATTCGGATTAAAGTAACGAACATACTCAGGTAAAGCTATATGTCCCGCCATTATCGATGGAAGACCTGCATCTATTAACCCACCATATACTTTTCCGAATGTTTCATCCCATTCTGTTGGTGAAAGTGTGTTTGGAGCAAAAGATAAATGTTGATCTCTTTCATCTATACCATCTCCAGGGAAATGTTTAGCCGCTGGTGCAACTCCATTTTCCATCATACCTCTCATAAATTCTAACGATAATTCTAATGTTTTCTCAGCATCTTTTGAAAATCCTCTGTTTGTTGTTATAGGATTTCTCCAGTTTATCATTAAATCTACTACTGGTGCAAAACTCCAGTTACATCCAATTGCAGCTGATTCAATTGCAGAAATTTTACCTAATTCATAAGCATATTCTTTGCTATCTGCTGCACCTACTTTTATTCCAGAAGCTATATAAGTTCCATCTAAACAAGCTCCATTTCCGCCACCTTCTGTATTCGCAGCTATTAATAGAGGTATTTTGCTATTTTCTTGAAGTATTTTATTTTGATCATATACTTCACCAGACATTGCTGGGTTATAACGAACACCCCCAATATGATAGTTGTCTAATACGCTTTTTAAATAATCTTCCTCACGACTAGACCCCATATTAACAAATAATTGTCCTATTTTTTCTTCTATTGTCATGCTTGAAATAGTATCTTTTACCCATTTTATCCCTTGTTCATCAAGGTTATATGGTTTTGCCTTTAAATTTACCATTGTGTTACCATCCTCAATTTATTTCTCTAATTTTATTTATATCTCACTTTATTTAAAACTCGCCCAAAATTTTATTGATTGGGCTTTTTATTTATTGTGCATTTTCACGACGAGCTTTTAGTTTTAATGTCACTTCATCTACAACTTTTTTATTTAATGGGAATGTAAATAACATTACTAATAAAACTGCTAAGTATATAAGTCCTGGTATTAATATATTCACATCATATACTCTGTTTATTACTTCCGCCGTTTGAACAGTTGCAACTGATTGATATCCTATTAAAGCTAGTACAAATCCACCAAGTCCTGTAGCTAATGCTTGTCCAACTTTTCTAAAGAATGAATAGATTGCATATACTGTAGCATCATCTCTTTTTCCATTTTTCATTTCTTGATAGTCACAAACATCTGTTAAATATGCCCAAGAGTACATACTATATATTCCGAATCCAATACCATTTACAAACATTAATGCATAATATGTTGTTATGTTTGTAACTCTCATAAAGTAAAGTGCTATTAATGTTACAGTGGCTAATGCTAAACCAACACACCCAACTTCTTTTTTACCATATTTTTGTGCTAATTTGGAAGCAAATATTGAACTTCCTGCCATAGCAGCAGTATTTACAAGTGTTGCAAGCATCATTGCTTTTGCATTTCTAAAATAATCAATAAATAAGTAACTACGTAATGCTGTTGTCATTGTTGAAGCTACTAATACTAATGTAGTTGAAAGTATTAAAGAAACTAAGGCTTTATTTTTAACTAAACTTTTCATTAACCCAAAGAAACTTTGTTTTGGTGCATTTGCTTGTTTTTCTGATATGTCAACTTTTACACGTTCAGTACTTAAACTGTAGCAAAGTAAGTGACATATTAATCCAAGTATCGAGAATACTATACCTACTATTGTGAATCTTTCTGCTACAACAACTTGGTTACCAAGTTTATCAGTTGCATATAAGAACATTGGTGCTATCATATTTATTGCTAAACCTGCACATAAAGCCCCCATAGTACGGAATGTAGATAAAGAAGCTCTATCTTTTGCCTCTGGACTTATTACTGAAGCCATTGATCCATAAGGTATGTTTATTCCTGTATAACAGAAACTTCCCCAAACTATATATGTAACTGCTATATAAGCTATTTTTGCTGTCATACTCCAATCTTTAATAAAGTACATCCACATAAGTGCATTAGATATTGCTATCGGGAAACTCATTCTTAAAATCCAAGGACGATATTTTCCTGCCTTTGTTGGTTTTGCTGTATCAACTATTCTACCCATACCTACATCAGTAAAAGCATCTATAAATTTAGATAACATAAATATAGTTCCTACTACACCACCATTTATTCCTAAAACTTTTGTACAAAATACTAATAAGAAACTACTTACAAATAAGAATGAGAAATCATTCCCGAAATCCCCAAATAAATAAGCAATTTTATCTCTTAAACCAAATGGCCTTTGTTGCTCTTGTTCATATTGATTAATTTTTTCCGCTGTATTATTAGCTATCATTTTAATACTCTCCTTTTTAATAGACTTTTTTATTATTGTATAATTGCTTTGCTGTGTTATATAATTAACATCTTGTATTGAAACGTTTTCTTAATTTTCATTCTCCCACTAATAAACGTTTTCTTCTTTATAGTTTAATGTAATTTAAGCCATAAATAATTAATTTTGTTTCGATAAAGTACTTTATTCATATCACTTGTTAAAAATTATACAGGAATATATTGGGTGTATGTTATAATGATTTAAAGGTTAATTTGTCTATTTTTTAGGTATATTCTTATAAAATATCGACATTAAATAAGGAGAGACACATGCTAAAAACAAATTTTAATTATAATGATTTCTATAATCTGATGACATCTATATTAAATAGTGCATTAAGTTTACCTATTATGAAACTTAATGAAACTGATAAATTTATTAATCATCCATATTCTAAATTCAGAAAAATTATATGGCCAGATTACAACCTTTATAATAATAAAAATATTGAAAATCTCTATAGGACTGATAATGGTTATTTAAAAGTAATAAAAAGTTCTATGAAGTTTGTATCAATTATTTTAACAATTCCTAAAGAAATTTCTGATGATATATTACTTTTAGGTCCTTTTTTAGAGATGCAACCAACTGATAAATTTATTGAAACCTTAATGAAAGAAAATAATTTAGATGAAAATCTACATAATACTATTTCTACCTATTATAAATCGTTACCAATAGTTAATTCTATTACTGTTATTTCAACCTTGAATTCAATTTTAAGTTCATTCTTAATAGGTTATAATAACTATCATATATATCATGTTAATTTTGATGAGAAGAAACTAAAAAAAATAGATTATATAAATAGAGATGACTCAGAATTTAATAACGAATATTATAAACAGTATAGGACATATTTATCTAATATATCAAACTGTGTTAGTATAGGAAAATTTCATGAGGCTAAAGAATATCTAAAATTATATATACAGCTGACAGGTTTTTTTAAAGAACACTCTATAGATCAGATTAAACATAATTTATATACGTTAAATTCAAGATTAGAATCATCCTTATTAAAAACTTCCATTCCAGGAAGCCATGTATATCTACTATATAAAAAAATTGAAGTTCAAATAAAAAATGAAAATAATCTATCTACTTTAGAAAAACTGCCTTATAAAATACTAAAAAAATACTGTCTTCTTAGTACTAATTATAATTTGAAAAGTTATTCTCTTACGGTGCGTAATGCGATAGAATATATAAATTTAAACTTAAACATGGAATTGTCTTTATCAAATGTATCAGAAGTATTAGATAAAAATCCATCATTTTTATCTAACCAATTCAAAAAGGAAACAGGAAAAACAATTACAAAGTATATACAGGAAACACGTATTGAAAAAGCAATAAACCTATTAACTACTACAGAATTAAGCATACAAGAAATCTCTGAAACAGTTGGTATTCATGATTTGAGTTGGTTCTCAAAATTATTTAAAAATATCGTCGGTGTTTCACCTAGCCAATATAGAGCTACTGAATTTAATTAGAAAATTGCAATAAGCCATCTATAATCAGATGGCCCTTTTAAATTTTATTTTACAATAAAAAAGGATACATAATCTTTATTACGTATCCTTCCTATTCCGTTCTAAATTATTTTTTAAAATGTACTGCCCCGTTTATTCCACCGTAATTACTTGAGAAGTAGCTAGTAAATTCGTTTACTGATTTTATAATTACACTACCTTCTGGTTTTCCATTATATCTATAGTTATCTGAATAATATACTTTTCCGTCTTTTATTGCATGTATAAATAAAACATGTCCTACTGAACTTGATGATCTATAACTTTTTGGAAAACTTACAACTACATTGTATACATCTTTTCCACCGTTTGCATTTACTAATTTTTTAAGACAAGTTTTCCCTGAGTATTTCTTTTGAGTATATCCTGTGCTTGTTTTTGCACCTGATCTTAAATTGTAGTACCATCCACTACCATTCCAATATGTATCTGGTACTTGATATATTTTTAATGCTCTAAGTTGAGAATAAACATATAAAGAACATTGATGTGCGAAATTACTTCTTCCTGATATTGATTTTGCTTTTCTATATGTAGAATTTATTTGACTTTTTATTTTGCTAACACTTTTAGCCTTTGAAACACTAGTAGCTTTTGTACTATATGTAGTTTTTGCCGTGCTTGATTTAGTATATGCATCTGCTACTGTTGGTACCGCTACTTGTCCTACTATTGTACAAGATATTACCAACGCCGAAATTATTTTTTTTATTTTATTGTTCACTTTTCCTATTCCTCCTTATAAAATCTTTTCTATTTTGTAATCAATTTCCGTCTTATTTACAATTTTGTAACTTTTTTGTTACTTTTATAATACACTAATTAACAATTTATGTCAAGTTTGTAAGTTTTATCTTTTCTACAAAAAAATTTTTCTTTTTATGTATATAATTTATAAATTTGAACAATAATACTAGTGTAATTTAAATATTTAACTCAATCTCCCCCAATTTAATAGAGCTTTCATTCCCCTAAATGAAAGCTCTTGTTTTTTTATTAATAAGTATATAAAATAAATCTAAATTAATATAATTGATTTTATTATTAATCTAGATTTAACGAACAAATTAATTTGGAGGACATTATGATTCAAATAGGAAAAATAA
>AZMM01018812.1_pt1 | contig 29282 bp, 26 predicted proteins | sample 87071 | NCBI WGS metagenome assembly AZMM01 (sample SAMN02316559, study PRJNA219732) | human gut metagenome | biome: human gut | host: Homo sapiens | place: USA: Comer Children's Hospital at the University of Chicago | collected 2012-02-10 | reverse complement strand
AATGGCATTTCTTTTTTTGTATAGGTGGTTTTTACTTAGAAATGTCGAAATATTTAATTATTTATATATATTCTATCTATTAGAGAAAGTATTGACATTACTATCACTGGAAGGCTTAAAATCTAAGTAGATAAAAAAAGTTTTATATAATTTAATTTTATGATGCTTTTAAAATAAGTGGTTTATATAAAATCTAAAAATATTATATTTAATAAATTAAAAAGATTAATTTTAGAAAAAAGGGGGTCATAAATTATGAAAGAAAAAGTAAGTATATTAAATGTAGTTAAATTTGGAGGTGCTTATGCAGCGTTTGTAATAGGATCTGGGTTTGCAACAGGTCAAGAAATATTACAATTTTTCACTTGTCATGGGATTTTTAGTATAGGATCAATTTTGATCAGTTTAGCAATATTTGCTATTTTCGCATCTGTTGTAATGGGGACAGGATATGTAAATAGAGATAACAAAGATTTTAAACCATATCAATACTTTTGTGGAAAATATTTAGGAAAGGCATATGATGTTGTTACACCTATTTGTTTATTTTTAATGTTTGTAGTTATGATATCAGGAGCAGGAGCAACTCTTAATGAATATTATGGATTAAATGTACACATAGGATCAATAATAATGGTAGCTTTAGTATTAATAGCATTTTTATGTGGACTTGAAAAATTAGTAGATATAGTAGGACTAATTGGACCTGTAATATTAGTATTTGCAATTGTTGTAGGTATTATAACTTTAACAAAAAGTGTAGGGAATATATCAGAAATGTCAAAACAAATATCATCTTTAAATATAATAAAATCATCAAACAATTGGATAATATCAGGTATATTATATGGATCATATAATATAGCTTTAGGTGCAGTATTCGTAGCATCAATAGCAAAAGATGCAAATTCTAAAAAAGAAGCTATGTTAGGTGGTGCATTTGGAGGAATAGCATTAATGTTATCAGCCTTAGTTATGAATTTAGCACTTTTATCAAAAGCAACAGAAATATATGAATTAGCGATACCAACATTATATTTTGCAAAATCAATTTCAAATGTATTGGGAGTAGTATTTAGTATTATTTTATTCTGTGGAATATTCTCAACTGCAGCACCGGGATTTTGGACTATTATGGATTCAGTTTCAAATAATATTTTAAAAGGAAATAAATTAAAAACAAATATATGTGCAGTTGCAACAGGTGTATTATCTTTAGCAGGTGGAGTTTTACCATTCCAAGAATTAATAAGTATTGTATATCCATATACAGGTTATTTAGGAATAGTCTTATTTGTTTGTGTAGTATTTAAACTTATAAAATCAAAAAAAAATAAAGATGATAAACAAAAATTAAATAAAGTCGTATAAAAATAAAAGTTGTATAGTTAAAGAATTTTTAATTTAGATAAAATTTTATATGTAGTAATTTATATAAAATAGGGGTGATATATATGGAATATAGAATTAAAAAATCAATTGCATCTCAAATAAAAGAAACTTATGCGATTGAAGGGGAAGATGCTTTTAAAAATATAGATATTGATTGCTCAGAAGGAATTAATACAGTCTTATTTTCAAAATTAGCTATAGAGGCATTTGAATCTATAGATTATAAAATAATGAAAGATTATCCACATTCGTTAAAACCTAAAAAATCTATAATCGAATTTTGGAAGAAGTATACTGATACTGATATAAATAAGGATAATATTGTTTTATGTGATGGTTCTATTGCGGCGTTATTTTTAATAAATAAATTATTTATAGAAAATGGCGATAAGGTTTTAGGAGTTGCTCCTCAATTTCCAGAATACGGAGCTGATGTTGTGGCGATAGGTGGAATTTTTGATACATATACACTACAACCTGAAAATAATTATAAATTTATAGCTGACGATTTTATAGCTATGATAGAAGATGATTTAAAATTAATTTATTTAGATAATCCAAATAATCCTACAGGACAAATAATACCAATTGAAGATATAGAAAAGGTTGTAAAATTTGCAAAAGATAAAAATATAGTAGTATTAGTAGATGAAGCTTATGGTGATTATATGAATTGCGATAATTCTGCTATAACTTTAATACCTAAATACGAAAATTTAGTAGTTACAAAAACGTTCTCAAAAGCTTATGGACTTGCTGGCCTTAGAGGAGGATATATAGTTGAAAATGAAAATCTAACTAAGGCTATGAAAAACATAAATACCCCTTATGATATGTCGTCTATAACAAGAGCAATTGTATCGAAAGTTGTATTAGATTATGACTTTTTATCAGAAATGAGAAAGGCAAATTCTCTTATGAAAAAAGAATTAATTAAAGACTATAAAAACTTAAGTATATCTGAAAATGGAGATACTGTATCTATAATGATGCTAACTCATAAAAACAAAAATATAGACTTAGCAAAAGAATTTACAAAATTAAAAATAGGTGTTATATCTTGTGAATCATTTAAATCTTTAGATAAAAATTCTGTAAGATTTAGATTACCTTCACCAAAATATTTACCTAAATTAATAGAAGCATTTGATATTATAGACAACATAGAATAGATAAAAATCCCAAGTTCAAAAGAGCTTGGGATTTTAAGTTATACATTATTTTTAGAGAAAATAGAATCTTTTTTGCAAGTTCTAACAAACATCCACAAACAAACAAGTGCAGCTGCAATTTCAGATACAGGGAAGGTAATCCAAATTCCAGTAAGCCCAATTATTTTATAAAAGAACATAGAAACTGGGATAATTATTATACATTGTCTTACAAGAGAAATTGCCAAGCTGTAAGTTCCTTTTCCAATTGATTCATACATCGCAGATATAATAAACGAAATCGCAGAAAATAAGAAGCCAAGGCTCATTATACGAAGTGTTACAACTCCAAGACTCATCATATTTTCTGATGCACTAAACATTGAAAGTAATTGTTTTGGTATAAACATAAACAATAATAAACCAATTAACATAAGCACAACAGAAACAATAAGACTTATCTTCAATGTTTCAATAATTCTACCCCTATCTTTGGCTCCATAATTAAATCCAATAATAGGTCTAATACCTTGAACTAACCCATTTACAGGCATGGTGATAAATGTTTGAAGTCTGTAGTAAATACCATAAATCGAAACGGCAGTATTTGAGAATTTTACTAAAACAGAATTAAGTGCAATTGTAAGAATAGAAGAAATTGAAATCATAAGCGCCGATGGAATTCCAACTGCATATATCTGCTTGATAATGTTCCAATCGAATTTAAACAGTTTTAAATCGATTTTTAATACGCTATCGTTTCTGATGAAAAATATAAGTAGTATAAGGAATGATACTATTTGACCAATTACAGTGGCTATTGCAGCTCCAGTAACACCAAGTCTCGGAATTCCAAACCAACCAAATATAAATATTGGATCTAGAATTATATTTAAGACAGCTCCAATTATTTGTGAAATAGTAGGCAACAACATTTTTCCTGTAGCTTGAAATACTTTTTCAAAAGTAAGTTGAAAAAATAAAGAGAATGAAAGCAACACTACTATATAAGTGTAACTACATCCATCGGAAAAAATTGCATCATTGTTAGCATAAATTCTGAAAAATGGCTTGATAAATAATAACCCCAAGATGATAAATAAAACAGAATGTGCAAGAGCTAAAATCATAGAGTGGGTAACAGTATTATTTGCCTCATCAATATTATCAGCCCCTAAATTTCTAGAGATATAAGAATTAATCCCTACACCTACACCAACAGAAACGGCTAATAATATATATTGGATTGGAGCGGCAAGCGATACTGCAGTTAGTGCATTTTCACCGAGTTTTGCGACAAAAATGCTATCGACTATGTTATACATAGACTGCACAAACATAGAGACTATAGGTGGACATCCCATAGTAAAAATTAAAGAAGCAATCGGTTTAGTCCCCATTTGGTTTTGATTTGTTTTTTCCATTTAACGACCCCCTTATTAAATAAATATTTCTTTGAAACATATAAAAGAAATCATAATCAAAAATGAGTATAATTTTATATATGTTATAAAAAAAGGCTATATATCAGCCCGTTTTTGTTCAGAAACGAGAAAATATATAGCCTTTTAGTATTTCTACTAGTTAGCAATTAAATTATATCATATAATATAAGTAGTAATCAATCAAACTAAAATAAAAAGAAATAACTACGGTAAAGTTATTTATAGTTTGTTAAATAGGTATTATTAAAAAGGTACGAAATAATAAAATTTTATATCAACTTTTGGAAATAATGACTTATTTAATTGATAATTTATGGCAATCTATTGACATAAAAATATAAAAATGATAACCTACTAACAGAATACAAATAACTTTTAATTTTAGTCCGGTGAGGCTAAAAAAGGAGGATAAATATGTTAAAATCAAGAAATTTGGTCCAACCAGAAGACTTTTCAATTAAAGAAATAGATGAAATTTTAGATTTGGCTCAACAAATCATGGCTAATCCTGACAAATATTCTGAAGTTTGTAAGGGAAAATTATTAGCTACATTATTTTATGAACCATCAACTAGAACTAGACTTAGTTTTGAATCAGCTATGAAGAGATTAGGCGGAAATGTTGTCGGATTCTCAGAACCTGGTTCATCATCAGCATCAAAAGGAGAATCACTAGCTGACACAATAAGAATAGTATCTGGATACGTTGATATAATCGCGATGAGACATCCAATAGCAGGCTCAGCAGACGAAGCTGTAAAATATACAGAAGTACCTTTTATCAACGCAGGAGATGGTGGAAATCAACATCCAACTCAAACACTAACAGATTTACTAACAATAAAAACATTAACAGGAAGATTAGATAACCACGTAATAGGATTATGTGGGGACTTAAAATACGGAAGAACTGTACATTCACTTGTAAAAGCAATGAACAGATATAACGACAGTAAATTCGTATTTATAGCTCCAGAACAATTAAGAATGCCTGGATATGTAAAACAATATCTTAAAGATCATGTTTATTATGAAACTGCAAGTTTAGATAATGCAATTCCAAGTTTAGATCTTTTATACATGACAAGAATCCAAAAAGAAAGATTTGCAGATTTGGAAGAATATGAATTATTAAAAGACTGCTACAGATTAGATGCAGACAAAATGAGTAAAGCACCAGAAAATATGTTAGTAATGCACCCACTACCAAGAGTAAATGAAATCGCAACAGAAGTAGACAACGACAAAAGAGCAGTATATTTCCAACAAGCTAAGTTTGGAATGTATGTAAGAATGGCTTTAATAATGAAACTATTAGGGGTAGATGTAGAGGAGTAAAATAATGTACAAAATAATAGAAAACACATACATAGGAGAAGACATGTACCAAATGAAGGTACAGGGAGAATTCAAAGGAAGAATGGGTCAATTTTATATGCTTAGAGCATGGGATAATTATCCAACCTTATCAAGACCTATCAGTATTCATGATATAGATGAAAACAGTATAACTTTTTTATATAAAGTAGTTGGCGAAGGAACAAAAATCTTTAGCAGATTAACACCTGGCGACAACATAAAATTAGAAGGACCTTATGGTAACGGATATCAAAAGGTGGAAGGTAAAGTTGCATTAGTAGGAGGGGGAATAGGAGTAGCACCTCTATACTTAGTTGCAAAAAATATACCAAATAGCGATTCATATTTAGGTTTTAGAAATGAACCTATTTTAATAGATAAATATGAAGAAGTATGTAACAATGTTAAGACTGCTGTGGGAAGCACTTTTGTTACAGACATAATAAATACAGAGGAATATGACTACATATTAACTTGTGGTCCGACACCAATGATGAAGGCATTAATGGACAAAGTTAAAAAAACAAATGCTGAAAAGGGAACAAATACAAGAGTAATGGTATCTCTTGAAAATAGAATGGCTTGTGGTATGGGTGCATGTTTAGTATGTACTTGTAAAACTCAAGGCGGAAACAAAAAAACTTGTAAAGATGGTCCAGTATTCTGGGGAGAGGATGTGATTTTTTAATGGCTGATTTAAGTGTAAAATTTAAAAATTTAACTTTTAAAAATCCAATAATAATGGCATCTGGTACCTTTGGATTTGGAAGAGAGTACAACGAAGTTTATGATATATCACAATTAGGTGGAGTAAGTGGAAAAGGACTTACATTAAATGCAAAACCAGGAAACAATGGAATAAGGGTTTGGGAAACACCATCAGGAATGATAAATAGTGTAGGTCTTGAAAATCCAGGAGTTGAAGGTTTTATAGAAAAAGAACTTCCATTCTTTGAAAATTTAGATTTAGTCAGAATTGCAAATGTCGGGGGTGGATGTTTAGAAGACTACATAAAAGGTGTTGAACTTTTAAACGATAAAGATATCGACATAATAGAACTAAATATATCTTGTCCAAATGTTAAAGCAGGAGGAATGGCATTTGGAATAAAAAGTGAAGTTGCTAGAGAAGTAGTAAGAGAAGTTAGGGCAGTTTGTAAAAAGCCACTAGTAATCAAACTTTCACCAAATGCAGAAGATATCGTAGAAATGGCAAAAGTTTGTGAAGAAGAAGGAGCAGATGGTGTATCTTTAGTAAATACATTCAAAGCTCTTGCAATAGATATAAAAAATAGAAAACCAGTATTTGAAAATGTATATGCAGGTTTATCAGGTCCAGCGATAAAACCAATAGCACTAAGAATGGTTCACGAAGTTTGTAAAAATGTCAGTATCCCAGTATTCGGAATGGGAGGAATAACAACTGCCGAAGATGCGATAGAATTTATAATGGCAGGGGCAACTTGTGTCCAAATCGGAACAGCTAATTTTATGAATCCAAGAGTTGGACTTGAAATAATAGAAGGAATAAATGATTTCATGGAAAAAGAGGGAATAAAATCTCTAGATGAAATAAGGGGAATAATATAGTTATCGGTTGGAATTAATCGGAGTAAAGTTACATTGTGTAAGTAACAATATATAATTTTAGAAATAATAAATTAAAAATTAAGATTAAAAATTTAAATAAATTATAATTATCGGAGGAATATATAAATGAGCAAAGTAGATGTAGTAGAAATATTAAAGAAAAGTGATGCATTATTAGAAGGACACTTCTTATTATCTTCAGGAAAACACAGTAACAGATATGTACAATGTGCAAAAGTTTTAAGATACCCAGAATATGCTGCGCAAGTATTAAGCACAGTTGTTGATCAAATAAAAGACTTAGACATAGACTTAGTAGTTGGACCAGCTATGGGTGGTGTAATAGTTTCTTATGAATTAGGAAGACAATTAAACAAGGAAGCTGTATTTACTGAAAGAAAAGATGGAGTAATGCAATTAAGAAGAGGATTCGAAGTTAAACCAGGGGCTAAAATAATAATATCAGAAGATGTTGTAACAACAGGAAAATCAACTCTAGAAACTAAAAAAGCATTAGAAGAATTAGGCGGAGAAGTTATCGGTGTTGCTTGTATAGCAGATAGAACAAGTGCTCCAATAGGAATGCCAATATACAGTGCTATAAAATTAGACATACAAGTTCATGAGGCTGATGATTGCCCTTTATGCAAAGAAGGAAAAATAGAATTAGTTAAACCAGGAAGTAGAGAATTCAAAGAAATAGGAATGTAATAAACTAAATTAAAATAAATAACAAAAAGAGGTTTCCATATAGTTTTATAGGAAACCTCTTTTTGTTGTAAAAACAACTCTAAATTTAATTTGAAATAATTATCTTTTTAAATTAATCCTTATACTAGACATATCTACAGGAAGATAAAATTTACTAAATTCCATGGTAAATTCATTATATGTAGAAACCTTTTCTTCTATTAAAAAAAACTGTTCATTATCAGGAAATGAAGATCTCTTAGAAGCATAATTTCCTGAAGTTGAAAACTTAACATCTAACATAATATTGTTGCAATCATTATAGATATCCTTTTCCACAAAGTTTAATAGCTGTTCATGATTATTTAAATCTATATCAAATTTAGAAATATTATCGATTGGCATAATACTAAATGCATAGGCAACTACCTTTTTATCAATTTTATACCATCTATCTATAACTACTACAGCTGCTGGTTTTGAACCCAAAATCATGTGGAAATAATCTGAGCAAGGTTCTAGATGAAATTCCATTTCTATATCATCTATTTTATTAGAATTGTTTAAAAAATTATAAACTGAACTTTGAATTTTGTTATTAGGAATAGTGTTTATGTAATGACTGTCTTTTGTAATAAAATTCCCCTTACCCCTAATTATTTTTATAAGTCCGTCTTCTTGAAGTAATGTAAGCGCTTGTCTTAATGTTGTTCTACTAACCCCTAAATCTCTTGCTAAGTCTGGTTCAGACGGGAGTCTATCGTTTTTTGAAAACTCTCCTAGTGTAATCATTTTAAATAGTATATTATATATGGTTACGTATTTTGGTTCTTTGATTTTTTTTCTTATATTTATATCGTTCATAAAAAGCTCCTTTAAAAAAATAGACAAGTTATATAATTATTATACAAGTTAAATGATTCTATAATAATTATATAAAAAATATGTAAGCTTTGACAAGCAATAGTTTAAAGGGAAAACGATTGACATTATTTGTATATGATGCTAGAATTTTAAATGCAGATAAATAGACAAGTTATTAGACAAGTTAAAAATTAAAAAACAGCAGATATATATTTTCTAGATGGCTATTTAAATATAGGGGATAATTGATTAATATATGTAAAAACTATTTATTAAATTAAAATTTATAGTTTAAAGGTTATTAATAAAATTTAAACCGAGAGAGGAAGAAAAAATGAAAATAGTAATAAGTATATTAGGAATCTTAGTAGTTATGGCAATTATGTATTTGTTATCAGCAAGCAAAAAAGATGTGCCACTTAAGACTGTATTAAAAGCATTAGGAATACAATTTATAATAGCTTTTATACTAGTTAAATTCCCATTAGGAAGATTAGCTATCGAGAAGGTTTCGGATGTAGTAACTCAAGTTTTAACTTACGGAATGGATGGAATTAGTTTCGTATTTGGAAGTCTTGCAAACTCATCAGCGCCTACCGGATCTATATTCGGAATACAAACATTAGGAAATATAATATTTATTTCAGCATTAGTTGGAGCATTATATTATCTAGGTATTTTAGGATTTATTGTTAAAGTTATAGGAACAGTTGTTGGAAAATTATTAGGAACAAGTAAAGTTGAAAGTTTCGTAGCAGTAGCAAACATGTTCTTGGGACAAACAGAAAGTCCAATATTAATTAGTAAATACTTAATGTCTATGACAGAAAGTGAAATCATGGTAGTATTAATATCTGGAATGGGTAGTATGTCTGCTACAATAATAGGAGGGTATGTTGCATTAGGAATACCTATGGAATATCTCTTAATAGCAAGTGCACTAGTTCCATTTGGGAGTATAGCAATATCAAAATTATTATTACCAGAATTAGAAACTGTAGAAAATATCGAAAATGTAAGTATGGATAACAAAGGTGATAACGAAAACCTTATAGGGGCTATAGCAGAAGGCGCAATGAATGGTCTTCAAAGTGCTTTAGCGATAGGTGCCTCTTTAATAGCAATAATAGGTTTAGTTGCTTTAGTAAATGGAATATTGGGTATATTCGGTATAACATTACAACAAATATTCTCTTATATATTCTCACCGATAGGATTTTTAATGGGGCTTGATGGAGCAGAAATACTTAGAGCAGGTCAACTATTAGGTGAAAAGTTAGTATTAAATGAATTTGTTGCATTCCAAACATTAGGAGAAGTAATACAAACTTTAGACTATAGAACAGGTTTAGTAATGGCTATTTCACTTTGTGGTTTTGCAAATATATCAAGTATGGGAATTTGTATTTCAGGGATATCTGCATTATGCCCAGAAAAAAGAAAAGTCCTTTCAAAATTAGCATTTAAAGCTATGATAGGAGGATTTGCAGTTAGTGTATTAAGTGCAATGATAGTTGGACTAATAACATTAATATAAAAATATTTAATTTAGGAAGTGATAAAAATGAAAAAATATGATAGAGTATTTCTTTTAGTAATAGATTCACTAGGAATAGGGCAAGATGATACTTCTAAAGAATATGGTGATGTAGATGTTGATACATTATTACATATATCAGAATCAGTAGATAGTTTAAAAATACCAAATCTTCAAAGATTAGGTCTTGCAAATCTACACCCAATAAAACATGTAGATAAAGTTGAACATCCACTAGGATATCAAATGAAACTTAGGGAAGCTAGTGTTGGTAAAGATACAATGACAGGTCACTGGGAGATGATGGGTCTTCATATAACTAAGCCTTTCAAAACTTTCACAGATACTGGATTCCCACAAGAATTACTAGATGAGTTATCAGAAAGAACTGGTCATAAAATAGTAGGAAATAAAAGTGCAAGTGGAACAGCAATACTAGATGAATTAGGTGAACACCAAATGAAAACAGGAGATATGATAGTTTATACTTCAGCAGATTCTGTTTTACAAATATGTGGTCACGAAGAAACTTTCGGACTAGATGAACTTTACAGATGTTGTGAAATTGCTAGAGAAATAACTCTAAGAGATGAATACAAAGTAGGTAGAGTAATAGCTAGACCATATGTCGGAACTGGTAAAGGACACTTTACTCGTACAAGTAACAGACACGATTATGCATTAAAACCATATGGAAGAACTGTCTTAAATGAATTAAAAGACAATGGATATGATGTTATATCAGTAGGAAAAATCAGCGATATATTCGATGGTGAAGGTATAACTGAATCTAATAAATCTACATCTTCTATTCACGGTATGGAACAAACATTAGAAATAATGGACAAAGATTTCAAAGGAGTTTGCTTCGTAAATTTAGTTGATTTCGATGCTTTATGGGGACATAGAAGAAATCCAGTTGGATATGCCCAAGAACTAGAAAAATTCGACGTTAATTTAGGAAAAGTTATAGATAAATTAGGACAAAATGATTTATTAATAATAACTGCAGATCATGGAAATGACCCAACATACCAAGGAACTGACCATACTCGTGAATATGTACCATTCTTAGCTTATTCACCAGCTATGAAAGGCGAGGGCGTTTTAGGAATTAAAGAAAGTTTTGCAACGATAGGAGCAACTTTAGCAGAAAACTTCAATTTAAAAATGCCTGAAAATACAATTGGTGAATCTGTGCTAAATGAACTTGTTTAATAACTGTAGCACTATAAATAATAAAAAACTTAGTAAAAGAAAGTGGGTAATTAAATGAATACAGCAGAAATATTAAAACACGTAGACCATACATTATTAAAACCTATAGCAACATGGGAAGATATACAAAAAATATGTGATGAATCAATAGAATATAATACAGCATCAATATGTATACCATCTTGTTATATATCTCGTATAAATGAAAAATATGGAGATAAAGTAAACATATGTACAGTTGTGGGATTCCCTCTTGGATATTCAACAACAGAAGCAAAAGTTTTAGAAGCTAAACAAGCTATCGAAAATGGAGCTAATGAAATAGATATGGTAATAAATATATCAGATGTTAAAAATGGAGATTATGACAAAGTTACAGCAGAAATAAAAGCGCTTAAAGAAGCTGTAGGAGATAAAATATTAAAAGTTATAATAGAAACTTGCTACTTAACAGAAGAAGAAAAAATAGCAATGTGCAAATCAGTTACAGATGCAGGAGCTGACTATATAAAAACTTCAACTGGATTTGGTACTGGCGGTGCAACAATAGAAGATATAAAACTATTTAAACAACATATAGGACCAAATGTAAAAATAAAGGCAGCAGGTGGTGTTAAAACTGTAGAGGACCTTGAAATGTTTATAACTGAAGGCTGTGAAAGAATAGGAACAAGTTCTGCAATAAACTTAATAAAAGGAAAAGAAGCTCAAGGATATTAAGAATAGAGGGAAAGTGGATATGCGTTTTGTAGATATTATTAATAAAAAAAGATACAACGAAGAACTAACAGATAAAGAAATACAATTCTTTGTAGATGGTGTAACTGACGGTTCTATACCAGATTATCAAGTAAGTGCATTATTAATGGCTATAGTATTAAATGGTATGAATGAAAGAGAAACATCATATTTAGCTAAAGCTATGATGCATAGTGGAGATGTTATAGATTTAACTTCAATAGAAGGTATAAAAGCTGACAAACACTCAACTGGTGGAGTTGGTGACAAAACATCTATGGCATTAGGACCATTAGTTGCAGCTTGTGGACTAAAAGTTGCTAAAATGTCAGGTAGAGGTCTTGGTCATACAGGAGGAACACTTGATAAATTAGAATCTATAGAAGGATTCAACTGCTTCTTAACAGAAGAAGAATTTAAAAAACAAGTTTCAGAAGTTGGAATAGCTATAATAGGTCAAACTGGGGATTTAGTACCAGCAGACAAAAAATTATACGCTTTAAGAGATGTAACTGGAACTGTTGAATCAATACCACTAATAGCATCATCAATAATGTCTAAAAAATTAGCATCTGGTTCAGACACTATATTACTAGACGTTAAATATGGTGAAGGTGCATTTATGCATACTATAGAGGATGCAACAAAATTAGCTGAAGCAATGATATCTATAGGAAACAGCCTTGGTAGAAATACAATGGCTATGATAACTGATATGAACCAACCTTTAGGAAACACTATAGGTAATGCAATCGAAATAAGAGAAGCTATAGAAACACTAAAAGGTCATGGACCAAAAGACTTCACAGAACTTTGCATGCAAGCTGCTGAAATAATGTTAATGCAAGGTAAAGTTGCAGAAAACAAAGAAGAAGCTAGAAAAATGTTAGAAGAAGTAGTTGCTTCTGGTAAAGCATTTGAAACATTTAAAGACATGGTAAAAGCTCAAGGTGGTAATGTAGATATGATAGAAAATCCAGAATTATTACCACAATCTAAGTTTAAAACTGAGATAAAAAGCGAAGAATCAGGAAATGTTAAAGTACTTCATTCTGAAAGATTAGGAGTATTAGCAATGCAACTTGGAGCAGGAAGAGAAACTAAAGAACAAGATGTAAACCATGCTGTTGGTTTAGAACTTGCCTGCAAACGTGGGGACAAAGTAAACAAAGGAGATACAATCTGCATCGTTTATCATGATGAAGAATTAAAGCCACAATGGATAGATGAACTTTATCATGCATTTGAATTAACAAATGAAGAAGTTGCACCACAACCAATAATAGAAAAAGTATTATCATAATTTAAAATAAAAACTTCAGCCAAAATAGGCTGAAGTTTTTTTACTTTAAGATTATAATTAAGGTATTTATAAGCTATTTTTTATATAAATAATATAGAGATTACAAATCGGAGGTGTAAGTATGAAAATAAAAATATTTAAAGACTTTATCGGTGATGGATTTGATACAGTAAATCTTGAAAATGAAATAAATAATTTTATAAAAAGTAAAAAAGTAATAGATATAAAACAATCTGTAATATATGATAATGAAATTGGGCAAGGATTTATCACAATGACTGTTTTATATGAAAATACTAAAAAAATAGATAATGATTATAAGTTATTGTAATTAACTATGATTAACAAGGGTATAATTAACATAATGGTAAAAAATATAATTAATAAGGTAATAGACTAGAAACTTTATATAAAGTAAGAGGAGAAATTATAATGAAAGTATCACAACAAGGAAATACAGTAATATTAGAAGATATAAAACATTTTAATCCAAAACACATATTTGAATGTGGTCAATGTTTCAGATGGATTAAACAAGAAGATGACTCATACACAGGTGTGGCAATGGGCAAAGTAATAAACGTTAAACAAGATGGAGATAAAATATATTTAGATAATACAACAAAAGAAGATTTCGAGAATATATGGTATGACTATTTCGATTTAGGAAGAAATTATCAAGAAATGATAGATATATTTAAAGTTATGGATGAGCATTTAGAAAAAGCAACAGAGTTCGGTGAAGGTATAAGAATATTAAAACAAGACGGATGGGAAATGCTTATCTCGTTCATAATATCAGCAAATAATAGAATACCAATGATACAAAGAGCGATAAACAACCTATCAAAAAATTATGGAACATATATAGGAGAATATAAAGGTCAAGAATACTATGCATTCCCAACATCAGAGCAATTATCAAAAGCGAGTGTAGAAGAGATAAGAGCGTGTTCAACAGGATTTAGGGATAAATATATTAAATCAACTTCTCAAACTGTAAATGACGAAAATATAGACGTATTAGAATACAGAAAATTATCTACGGATCAATGTTTAAAAGAACTTCTTAAATTTAATGGAGTAGGTCCAAAAGTTGCAGATTGTATAGCATTATTCGGAATGCAAAAATACGATACATTCCCAGTTGATGTTTGGGTAAAAAGAGTTATGCAAGAATTCTATGTTGATGAAGATTTAAGTTTAACTAAAATTAGAAAATTTGGTATAGAAAAATTCGGGGATTTAGCAGGGTTTGCGCAACAATACTTATTCTATTATGCAAGAGAATTTGGTATAGGAAGATAAATTTTAAAGGATAAATTAGAACAAAAAAGAATATATAAAAGGGCAAAAAAATTGGTTTGAAAAAATTTACTGAAAATCCATTAAAATTTGAAAAAAAATCCAATTATAGGTTGAAAAAATAGCTAAAATAGTATAATATAATAATTGTTAGCACTCTTACTCAAAGAGTGATAAAATTAGCAAAATAAAGATTTAAATTCTATATACAAAGATTTTTATATAAATAGGAGGAATGGGAAATGAAAATAAGACCATTAGCAGACAGAGTTGTAATTAAAAAATTTGAAGCTGAAGAAAAAACTGCAAGCGGTATAGTATTACCAACAGCAGCTAAAGAACAACCACAAATGGCTGAAGTTATAGAAGTAGGACCAGGTGGTATGGTAGATGGAAATGAAGTAAAAATGGAAGTTAAAGTTGGAGATAAAGTTATATTCTCTAAATACGCTGGAAACGAAATAAAGGCAGATGGGGAAAATTACATAATATTAAGACAAAGCGATATATTAGCGATAGTAGAATTATAATATTATAAGTAGGAGGATGAATTAACATGCCAAAAGAAATTAAATTTGCAGAAGAAACTAGAAGAGCTCTTGAAAGAGGAGTAAATAAATTAGCAGATACAGTTAAAGTTACATTAGGACCAAAAGGTAGAAACGTAATACTTGATAAAATGTATGGTGTTCCACTAATAACAAACGATGGTGTAACAATAGCTAAAGAAATAGAATTAGAAGATAGATTTGAAAATATGGGTGCTCAACTTGTTAAACAAGTTGCAACTAAAACTAACGATGTAGCTGGTGATGGTACTACTACAGCAACAGTTTTAGCACAAGCAATAATAAGAGAAGGTCTTAAAAACGTAACAGCTGGAGCAAACCCAATATTAATAAGAAAAGGTATAGCTAAAGCTGTAGAAGTTGCAGTTAACGAATTAAAACATCAATCAAGAACAGTTGAAACTGACGAAGCAATAGCTCAAGTTGGTGCTGTATCTTCAGGAGATGATGAAATAGGTCAATTAATAGCTGAAGCAATGAAAGTTGTTGGTAGAGACGGTGTTATAACTGTTGAAGAATCAAAAACTATGAAAACAGAATTAGACACTGTTGAAGGTATGCAATTTGATAGAGGATTTGTTTCTGCTTACATGGTAACAGATGTTGATAAAATGGAAGCTGTTTTAAATGATCCTTTCATATTAATAACTGACAAGAAAATATCTAACATACAAGAAATATTACCATTACTTGAACAATTAGTTAAAACAGGTAAAAAATTATTAATAATAGCTGAAGACGTTGAAGGTGAAGCATTATCTACATTAGTAGTTAATAAATTAAGAGGAACATTTGATGTTGTTGCTGTTAAAGCTCCTGGATTCGGTGACAGAAGAAAACAAATGTTAGAAGATATAGCAATACTTACTGGTGGTACAGTAATATCTTCAGAAGTTGGTTACGAATTAAAAGAAGCTGACTTAAGCATGTTAGGTAGAGCTTCTTCAATAAAAGTAACAAAAGACAGCACTACAATAGTTGGTGGAGCTGGAGAAAAAGCTAACATAGAAAATAGAATAAACCAAATAAAACATTTAGCTGAAGAAACTACTTCTGATTTCGACAGAGAAAAATTAATGGAAAGACTAGCTAAATTATCTGGTGGAGTTGCAGTGGTTAAAGTTGGTGCAGCTACAGAAGTTGAAATGAAAGAAAAGAAATTAAGAATAGAAGATGCTTTAAATGCAACTAAAGCCGCTGTTGAAGAAGGTATAGTTGCTGGTGGTGGTACTGCACTTGTAAGTGTTATACCAGCAGTAGAAAAATTAATAAATGAATTAGAAGGCGAAGAAGCTATAGGTGCTAAAATAATAAGAAAAGCATTAGAAGAACCATTAAGACAAATAGCAGTAAATGCAGGTCTTGAAGGTGCTGTAATAGTACAAAACGTAATAAATGCAGATCCAGAAGTAGGATTCGATGCATACAAAGAAGAATATGTAAACATGATAGATGCTGGTATAGTTGACCCAACTAAAGTTACTAGAAGTGCTTTACAAAATTCTTCATCAATAGCAAGTGTATTCTTAACTACTGAAGCAGCAGTTGCAGAAATACCTGAAAAAGAAGATGCAAATGCAGCAGTTGGTGGCTCAATGCCAGGAATGATGTAATCTAAGTATAGATAAAATATCTAGATTAAAATAAAAATAACTCAAAATACAGAAATAACTCGACTCAAAATTAATGCGCTATTTCTCAATAATATTAATATTATTGGGAAATGGCGTTTTTTCTTTTAGACTAAAAATTATTAAGATAAACAAATTTTTAATAAAATCATTTTTTAAAATCGATAAAAAGTGTTAAAATTGTCTATGTGATATATACAACCCGAAATTATTTATAAGTGATATAAGAATAGGAAAATATATATCGAGGCCGGAAAAACAGATTTTTTATAGGAAGGAGAAATGTATGAAAATAAGCAAAAAGGTTATATCATTGTTACTAGTACTTAGCATGACGATACCTCTATGTGTAGGATGTGCTAAAACTGTAAAAGAAGAATCAGAAAACAATGAACAAGCTAATAAAGTTATAGAAGAAGCAAAATCAAAATTAAAAGAAGTAGAAGAGACAAAAGAAAGCACAGGCGTTGTAAGTGATGGTGATGGATGGACATTATGGGATGAGGATGGACATCTTACATCAGGAGATAGAGATGCAACGGCTAAAAATGGTGTTGTCTCAGCAGCGAAATATGAAGCCTCTCAGGCAGGACTTGAAGTATTAAAGGCAGGTGGAAATGCAATTGATGCAGCAGTAGCAGTGGCATTTGCATTATCAGTAATAGAACAGAATGCGTCAGGAATAGGTGGCGGAGGTTCTATGATGATAAGAACTGAAGAAGGCGAAAATGTATTTATCGCATTTAGAGGAGATGCACCATCAGCAGCAAGCCCTGATATGTGGGTTGTTGAAAATGGAAAAGTAGCAAATAAGGCAAACAGACAAGGTGGAAAAGCTGTAACAATACCAGGAGAAGTTGCAGGTCTTTTATATGCATTTGATAATTATGGTTCTGGAAATCTAACATTAGAACAAGTTATGGCACCAGCAATCAACTTAGCCCAAAATGGATTCTATGTTACACCAACTCTTTATAAAGATATGGTTGCAGCAGATGAAAAAATGTCTAGATTCCCAGAGTTTTATAAATTCCTTAGAAAAGATAATGGAGAACTTTATCAAGTTGGCGACTTATGGAAAAATGAAGAGCTAGCAGATACATTAAGAATAATAGCTAAAAACGGAAGAGACGGATTCTATAAAGGTGAAGTTGCTGAGAAAATAGTTGAAATGACTAAAAAATACGGTGGAATTTTAACTATGGAGGATTTAGCAAATTATCAACCAAAAGTATCAAAACCAGTAGAAGGGACTTATAGAGGATATAAAATATTATCTTCTAAAGGCGGAGGAACAAACATAATTGAAGGGTTAAACATATTAGAAAACTTCAATATGTCAGACTATGATATAAATTCTGTAGAAAGAGCACATGTACTATCAGAAATGTTTAAACAAGTATATGCAGATAGAGAAGCATATATGGCAGATCCATTTAATACAGACGTTTTAATAAAAGGATTAACTAGTAAAAAATATGCAAAACAATTAGCAAGCAAGATAAATATGGATTACTCTCAAGATTATGTTCCGGGTTCACCAGAAGACTATGAGCATGAAGATACAACTCATTTTTCTGTAGCTGATAAAGCGGGAAATATGGTTGCAATAACTCAAACTGTAAACTTAGAGTTTGGTTCTGGGGTTATGGTTGACGGATATGGATTTGTTTTAAATGATGCGATGGCAGACTTTGCTGCTGATGCTGACTCAGTAAATGCTGTAAAACCAGGCAGTGAACCACTTAGCTCAATGAGTCCAACTATTATATTAAATGAAGACGGTTCACCATTTTTAGTTATTGGTACTCCAGGAGGTTCAAGAATAGTTTCATTATTAACTCAAGTTATAAGCAACGTAATAGATTATGATTTATCAATTGAAGATGCTATAAAACAACCAAGAATCTACGATAAGCCAGATACAGGTTTAGTACTTGAAGATACAGTAGATAGCAGTTTAATTCCAAAACTAAGTTCTATGGGGCATATGGTTAGCGTATATGAAGGTGAGCCAAAACACTTCGGTTCTGTACAAGCAGTAATGTATAAAAAAGATGGAACAATGGTCGGTGGAGCTGACGAAAGAAGAGATGGAAAAGCTCTAGGATATTAAATAATAAAAAAACAGATTAGAAGAGAAATTATTCTAATCTGTTTTTTTATGCAATATATAGAATATATTTCATTTATATTTTGAAGATAAAGAGTTATAATTTATAAAGATAGATAAAACGTAGAAATATATAGTTATATAGAGGGGGACGCTAAATAACATGGATGTAAGACAATTATTAGAAGCAGTTAAAAAAGATGAAATAGATATAGATACAGCTGTAAATAAATTAAAAGATTTACCTTATGAAGATTTAGGATATGCAAATATAGATCATCATAGAGAACTTAGAAATGGATTTCCAGAAGTTATTTACTGTGAAGGAAAAACAGATGAACATATAATTGGAATAGTTGATGTTTTATTGAAAAAACAAAGTAATGTATTAGGGACAAGATGTAGAAAAGAAACAGCAGAAAAGTTAAAAGAAATATATGATAATGTCGAGTATGATGAATTATCAAGAGTATTAATGATAAAAAATCATGAAATAAAAAACAGAGGAAAGGGAACAATCGCTATACTTGCAGCAGGAACATCTGATATATCTGTGGCAGATGAAGCATATTATACAGCAAAATTTTTAGGAAATAATGTAGAACGAATTTATGATGTTGGGGTAGCGGGAATACATAGATTGTTAAACAAAAGACACCTTATTGAACAGGCGAGGGTAGTAGTTGCTGTTGCAGGAATGGAGGGAGCATTACCAAGTGTCGTTGGAGGAATGGTAGATGTGCCAGTAATAGCAGTTCCGACTTCAGTTGGCTATGGGGCGAGTTTTAATGGACTTACTGCACTTTTGGCAATGTTAAATAGTTGCGCATCTGGAATATCTGTAGTTAACATAGATAACGGATTCGGGGCAGGATATTTAGCAGCTACTATTAATAAATTAAAATAATTATAAAGATTTAGTAAATTGAAAAAAATGAATAGTAGTTAATATACATATCAAATTAAAATAAATTAAGAAAATAAGGATAATAATTATAAATATAGAGACTGAGATAATTAAATATAAATTTATATAAGAATTTGTTAATGATAAAACAACAAATAAACTGAAAAGGTATTATAGGGAGAATGATTATGAAAGAACAAAAGATTTTATACTTTGACATAATAAATGGAATATCAGGGGATATGACTTTAGCTACTTTATTAGATTTAGGCGTTCCAAAGCAAATATTCTTAGAAGAACTAGATAAATTAAATTTAGGAAAAGAATTTAAAATAGAGATAACTGATAAATTTGAGAATGGAATAAAGGGAACAAACGTAAATGTAATAGTAAATGAAGGTCATGTACATAGAAATTTAATCGATATATATGATATAATAGACAAGAGTACATTAAACGACAAAATCAAACAAAATGCGAAAGATATATTTATGGAAGTTGCAAAAGCAGAAGCAAAAGTGCATGGAACTTCTATCGATAAAATACATTTTCATGAAGTTGGAGCGATGGACTCAATCATAGATATAGTAGGATCATGCATATTATTATACTTACTATGTGTAGATGAAATATATGCAACAAAAGTACCACTAGGTTCTGGTTTTGTTAAATGTGCGCACGGAGTTATTCCAGTGCCAGCACCGGCCGTAGTAGAAATATTAAAAGATGTTCCAGTAAAATTCAATAATGTAAAAGGAGAATGTACAACTCCAACAGGAGCAGCAATAATAAAAACTGTTTGTGACAAATTTGTAGATGAAGTTGAATTTGAAATAAAACAAGTTGGCTACGGAATAGGATACAAAAAGTTCGAGTTTCCAAATATGCTTAGAACTTTTATAGGAGTAAAAAAAAACAGAATATAGTATGGGAAATTAGCGCTAATATAGATGATATGTCATCTGAAACTTATTCGTATTTATACGAACAAATTTTGGAAAAAGGGGCCTTAGATATCTATACGGAGGGTATTTTTATGAAAAAAAATAGACCTGCATATAAGATAACTGTTTTGTGTAAAGAAAAAGATTTAGATAAGTTTACGAAGTTATTACTCGTTGAAACATCAACATTTGGCGTCAGATATCAAAAGTTAAAAAGAGTCATGCTAGAAAGAAAATTTGAAAAAATAGAAACTAAGTATGGCAATATACAAATTAAGTTAGGATACTTAAATGGCGAATTAATTAAAGTAACACCAGAGTATGAGGATTGTAAAATAATAGCAAAAAAGGAAAATTTGCCATTAATTAAGGTTTTTAATGAAATAAATTGTATAATATCCGAAAAATTTTTTTTTAATTGTTGACAATGTTCATTAATTTTGATAAATTAATATTCAATTAATTCAACAAATTAATTTTAAATAATTTAATAAAAGATAATTAATAAATCACTCGTATATGCTCAGTAATATGGTCTGAGAGTTTCTACCTAGATACCGTAAATATCTAGACTATGAGTGGAATTATTATATCTGCGGCATCTTTAAGTAAATTCACCGGCTGATTTTTATCCCTGTGAATTGGCTACAACTATGATGTTAGAAGCCTGTATAGTAATTTCACTTTTGAAAAAATGATGGAAGTTACAATACAGGCTTTTTTGATATAAATTTTTATAAAAAATTGCACAATATGGATTAAAATTAACTTAAAATATAAAAAATAACATTATTATTAGAAAAATAAAAATTAACATAATCAATTAACTATGAAAGGGGTAATGTAAAGATGGCAACTATTGTAAAAGAAGGTTTAACTTTTGATGATGTATTATTAATTCCACAAAAATCAGAAATACTACCATCACAAATAGATACAAAAACAAAATTAACAAAAGATATCGAATTAAATATTCCGTTAATGAGTGCCAGTATGGATACAGTTACAGAGTCAAAAATGGCTATATCAATGGCTAGACAAGGTGGAATAGGTATAATCCACAAAAACATGTCAATAGAAGAACAAGCTTCAGAAGTAGATAGAGTTAAAAGAAGTGAAAGTGGCGTAATAGTAGATCCATTCTCTTTATCAAAAGGTCACACAATACAAGATGCAGATGATATAATGGCGAAATATAAAATATCAGGAGTTCCAATAGTAGATGAAAACAACATCTTAATCGGTATAATAACAAACAGAGATATAAAATTCGAAACAGATATGTCTAGAAAAATAGAAGAAGCTATGACTACTCAAGAGCATCTAGTAACTGCAAAAGAAGGTGTAACTTTAGAGCAAGCTAAAGACATATTAGGTAAACACAGAATAGAAAAATTACCTATAGTTGATGACGAAGGTCACTTAAAAGGATTAATAACTATAAAAGATATCGAAAAGAAAATACAATATCCTAATTCAGCAAAAGACAAAAGAGGAAGACTTCTTTGTGGAGCTGGTGTAGGAATAACAGGCGATTTATTAGAAAGAGTAGATGCTCTTTATAAAGCAAAGGTCGATATAATCGTTTTAGATAGTGCTCACGGACATACAGTAAATGTAATAAATGCCCTTAAAAAAGTAAAAGCAGCTTATCCTGATCTTCCTGTTATAGCAGGGAATGTTGCTACAGCAGCAGGATGTGAGGATTTAATAAAAGCTGGTGCAGATTGTGTTAAGATAGGTATGGGACCTGGTTCTATATGTACAACAAGAGTAGTTGCTGGTATAGGTGTACCACAAATAACAGCTATAATGGACTGTTACGAAGTAGCTAAAAAATATGATATTCCAATAATAGCAGATGGTGGAATTCAATATTCTGGAGATATCGTAAAAGCTTTAGCAGCGGGTGCTAATGTTTGTATGATGGGCTCAATGTTTGCTGGAACTGAAGAAAGTCCAGGAGAAATAGTTTTATATAGAGGTAGATCTTACAAAACATACAGAGGTATGGGATCTATAGCAGCTATGGAAGATGGCTCAAAAGATAGATACTTCCAATCAGGACAAAAGAAATTAGTTCCAGAAGGCGTAGAAGGTATGGTTGCTTACAAAGGTAAAGCAGAAGATATAGTATTCCAAATGATAGGCGGAATAAGATCAGGAATGGGATACTGTGGTGCTCATACTATCGAACAACTACAAGCTCATGCTGAGTTTGTAAAAATAACAGCAGCTTCTTTAAAAGAAAGTCATCCACATGACATAACAATAACAAAAGAGGCGCCAAATTATAGTACACAAGGAGATATGATGTAATGAAACATGAATTAGTGCTTGTTATAGACTTCGGAGGTCAATACAATCAATTAATAGCTAGAAGAGTTAGAGAAAATAATGTATATTGTGAGATAATATCTTACAAGACAGATATTGAAGAGATAAAAGCTAAAAACCCAAAAGGTATAATATTCACTGGGGGACCAAATAGTGCATATTTAGAAGATTCTCCACAAATGGCAAAAGAAATATATGATGCAGGTATACCAATATTAGGTATATGCTATGGTATCCAAACTATGTGCCACACTTTAGGTGGAACAGTTAGAAAAGGAACTGCAGCAGAAAAAGAATACGGAAAAACTGCAATAACTTACAAAGAATCAAGATTATTCGAAGGAATGACAACTAATTCTGTATGGATGAGTCATACTGATAGAATAGACACAGTTCCAGAAGGATTTGAAATAATAGCATACACTGCTGATTGTCCAGTTGCAGGTATACAAAATGTAGAAAAGAATTTATATGGAGTTCAATTCCACCCAGAAGTTGAACATTCACAAGAAGGTTACATGATAATCAAAAACTTCTTATACAACATATGTGGTGTTAAAGGAGATTGGACTACAGATTCATTCATAAAAGATAAAGTAGCTGAATTAAAAGCAACAATAGGAGATAAAAAAGTACTTTGTGCATTAAGTGGTGGAGTTGACTCATCAGTAGCAGCAGTACTTGTTCATAAAGCAATAGGTGATAATTTAACTTGTGTATTTGTTGACCACGGTCTTTTAAGAAAAAATGAAGGTGACGACGTAGAAAGAATATTTAGAAATACTTTTGACATGAACTTAATAAGAGTTAATGCAGAAGATAGATTCTTAGGAAAATTAAAAGGCGTTACTGAACCAGAAGCAAAAAGAAAAATAATAGGTGAAGAGTTCATAAGAGTATTTGAAGAAGAATCAAACAAACTTGGAAAAATGGACTTCTTAGTTCAAGGAACAATTTACCCTGATATAGTAGAAAGTGGACTTGGAGGAGAATCAGCAACAATAAAATCTCACCATAACGTTGGTGGACTTCCTGAAGATGTTGATTTCCAAATAGTTGAACCACTAAAAGAATTATTCAAAGATGAAGTTAGAAAAATAGGTTTAGAATTAGGAATAGAAGATAAACTAATATTCAGACATCCATTCCCAGGACCAGGTCTTGGAATAAGAGTTATCGGTGAAGTTACAAAAGAAAAATGTGACATATTAAGAGAAGCAGATGCTATATACATGGATGAATTAAGAAAAGCTGGTTTATACAGAGAAATATGGCAAGCATTCGCAACATTACCAGATGTTAAAACAGTTGGAGTTATGGGAGATGAAAGAACTTATGCATACTTAGTTGGTCTAAGAGCAGTTTCATCTTCTGACGGAATGACTTCTGACTGGTACAAAATACCTTATGATGTACTAGAAAAAATAGCTAACAGAATTGTTAACGAAGTTGATGGAGCTAACAGAGTTGTGTATGACATAACTTCTAAACCTCCTGGAACTATTGAATGGGAATAAGAATTTCTAATAATTAGACAGTATTAACATTTAAATAAACATATATAAAAGTAATCTTAAATACAAAAAGGCTGTAGCAAAATTAATTTTGCTGCAGCTTTTTTCGTGAGAAAATTAAAAGGTATTATGAATAGTTTTTTTTAGTGGGCAGTGCTACTATATGTATATAGGGATATATAATGGTATTTGAAATAATATCGATAAAACTATTCCACTTGTATCATATTTTAGTGGTACTGAAATATTTATTGGATTATTTTTTATAAAGCGTAATGTAGGGGTGATATAATGTATATTAAAAAAATATGTAATGAAAATACAGGGCCTATTGAAAGAGTTGTTATCAGACCAGAATTCTCTGCGTCAGGTGAACCAAAGCCGATACTTATTGTTGGAGAAAATGGTTCAGGTAAATCCACACTTATTTCAAATATTGTTGATTCTTTTTATGAATTAGCAAACAAATCATATAGTGACGCAATGTTTGATAGGGATAATTATCAAGGAAAACAATATTTTAAGGCTATCTCTGGGACAGAGATTCGTATGGGACAAGACTATATGTTTTCAAGTATTGAATTTTCTGAATCAGAGGGAAATATATTTTATAGTTTTGTAAGTGGAGAACTGGAACAGACTGATTTTAACGAAAAAGCACTCATTCCAGAAGGAATTATATTGACTTGGAGTAATAAGAAGCATCATAAAGATATAAATGCATCCAACGAACAAGTTGAAAGAATATTTGACCAAAATATACTTTGTTATTTTGGTCCTGATAGATATGATAAACCCCAGTGGATGGGAAAAAGTTATTTTAATACTGGATATGAGGACTATTTTCACCCATCAATTGAAAAACGCTTTGCTGGAGAGATTGCTAATCCCATTCAAGAGAAGGATAGATTAATAAAAACGCTTCAATGGTTGTTAGATGTTATTGCAGATTCCCGACCAGATATTGCATTTAGCGACAATGGTATTAATCTGGAACATGTAGAAGATACAAATGACTTGAAACTGCTCGGAATTGCAAGAAAAAATGTTGAAACTATTATGAGTGAAATTTTGGGGAAAGATATATTTTTTGGATTAAATTATCGCTCAGTTGTTGGTTCTAGATTTAATATTAGAGATGCAAAAAGCGGAGAAATAATTGTCCCGACACTTGACAGTTTATCAACAGGGCAAAGTGCATTATTTAATATTTTTGCAACTATTGTTAGATATGCCGACAGAGTTGATATTAATAAAAGTGTACGATTAGAGGATATTCAGGGGATTATTGTAATCGATGAAGTTGATTTGCATTTACATACAGTGTTACAAAAAGAAGTCCTGCCTAAATTATTCAAATTGTTTCCTAAAGTACAGTTTATTATTTCAACACATTCTCCATTATTTATTTTGGGAATGAATGATATATATGGTGAAGATAATCTATCTATAGTTCAAATGCCACATGGTACAATAATTGAACCTGAATCATTTTCTGAATTTCAAAATGCATATCAGTATATGCTTGATACTAAAACTCATCAAGGTGAAATTGAAAAAATTTTGTCAAATGAATCAGATAATGTATTGGTATTAACGGAAGGTGCAACAGATTGGAGACATATTAAAGCAGCATGGAATCATCTGAAGGATGAAGATGATTATAAAGATCTAAAATTTGAATTGATAGAATATGATTCTAAAGATGGAACGGAATTACCAAAAATAGATATGAGTTCTTCTGATTTGGTTAATACATGTAAATATTTATGTAATATACCTAGAAACAATAAATTAATTTTGATAGCAGATGCAGATGTTCCAAAGGACATGAAAAAAATGATGGAAGATGATAAGAACTATAAAGATTGGGGAAATAATGTTTATTCAATTGTTTTACCTGTTCCTCAACATAGAAATAAGGATTCATTAATCTGTATCGAACATTATTATAAGGATGATGATTTAAAGAAGCATATTGAGATTAGGGGTGTGAAAAGAAGAATATATATGGGATGTGAATTTGATAGTTCTGGATTGTCAATTTCTGAATCTCCAAGATTACTCTGCTCAGATAAAAATAGTTGTGGTGAGAATAAGATAAACATTATCGATGGACAAGAAAAAAAATCAGTTAAAGACACAACATTACCTGAGGAAAAGCGTGTTAATTTGGCACTTTCTAAGATGGCGTTTGCAAAACAAGTGCTTTCACCTACAATAGAAGCTTTTAAAAACATAGATTTCGAGGCATTTAGGTTATTGTTCAATGTAATGAAGGAAATAATAGAGATGTAATTTTATTCTAGACATGTGCAAAGGTCATTGAAAGTTTCATATAGAGATTTTGACATTAAGGGAATAGAAATAAAAATAGCTTTCTAAAGTAATCTATAATTTATACTGTAAAAGTAAGAAAAGTCTCGGAATATTTTGGATAATATAAAATTTATTTCTTGTTTTGTTGTGAATTTAATAACATTACTTACTTCGCAAATAAAAATGTTAAAGATTTGAAGGGGGCAATTTTAATGGAAATGTGGGATATTTACGATAAGGATAAAAAAAGAACAGGAAAGCTTATGAAACGAAATGACTGGAATATGAAGCCTGGCGAATTTCACTTAACTGTAATAGGAATAGTACAAGATTTAGAAGGAAGATTTCTTGTTACTAGAAGAAATTTAGATAAAGAATGGGCTGCCGGATGGTGGGAGTTGCCAGGCGGGGGTGTAAATGCTGGTGAAGATTCTAAAGATGCTATCATTCGTGAAATAAAAGAGGAAGTAGGAATAGATGTTTCAAATGCGAAAGGTGGACATATATACACTTATAAAAATGAAAGCCCAGAGGAAAAAAATAATTATTTTGTAGATGTATATAATTTTGTTCTAGACTTTAAGGCATCTGATATAAAAGTTCAAGAAGAAGAAGTTTTAGAGTTTAATATTGCTACTTTTGAAGAAATCCAAGACTATGAAAAAGAAATAGGATTTTTACATTACAACAGTCTAAAACCAGCTTTTGATAAAATTAAAAAATGAGTGTGTTATAGAAAAAGAAATTATTTAGATATAAAAAAGCTGACTTTCAAAATATAAGGAAGTCAGTTTTTTATTTAATAAATTATTTAAAAACTTGATTTTATTATTTGTATTTTGTAGAATTGAAAAGTATGATTATCTTAAAAAAGTATAGTAAATGTATTTTGATAGTGGGAGTATACAATATACTACAGGAGGAAAGAGTAGATGAAATCAATTTATTTACTGCTGACAAGATCAGATACCTATGTGTCTAAGACAATTGGATTAGCGACATCAGACAAGTATACGCATATTTCTATATCATTTGAAGAAACTTTGGAACCATTATATAGTTTTGCGAGGAAATACAAAAGAACTCCATTGCCTGCTGGAATAAGACATGAGGCTTTATATAGCGGATTTTATGAGAAATGCAATCATATTCCATGTGCTTTATATGAGTTAAAAGTTAATGATGAAACATATGAAAAAGCGAGAAGTCATGTTGATGATATGATGGAAAATGCAGATTGTTATAGATATAATGTTTTAGGACTTATTTTATGTAGGATGAATATTGCATATGATAGAAAGCGACGTTACTTCTGTTCGGAATTTGTAAGCGAGGTCTTAGAAAAAAGCAATGCAATTGAACTTCCAAAACATCCAAGTTTAATGCGTCCAGCTGATTATACAAATATAGACGGTATAAATTGTTTATTTGATGGAAAATTACATGAACTAAAAAGCAGTATTCGACCAGGGTATCAATATTGCTAAAAAACACCCTTGTACGGAGTTTATCACTGCACAAGGGTGTTTTTAATTTATTATACCAATATAAGAACATTTTTAAACATTTGGTGTATGAAGGATTGAACGATTTTTTATCATTAAATCTTCAAATGACTTATGGTCTGATTTATATCCAATTCCTTCGCGTTTTGATTTTTCATCAATGATTTTATATGCCATACATGCCTTTTTAATTCTTTGTTTTTCCCTAGTTGTTTCAGATTTATAGATGATTTTTTCAGAAATAGGTAAATCTTTTTCATATCTAGGTTTTATAAAATAAAGTGCATGTTTTATTTTTCCGCTGTTGTATAGAGATTGAATAGTAGAACCATTTTTTAGATGTTGAAGATGCCAGTCGTATTTATATGTGTGAGCTACATGTGTGACATTATCAAATTTTCTTTCAAAATCTAGTGCTGTTTTTTCCATAAGATTAAAACTAGTTACTTCTGAATTATTTATTCTAGGTAATAAAATAATATTTTCCTTTTTAACTCCTAATTCTTTAACGGCATCTAAGAATTCACGTTCTCTATATTCATATTTTTCCTGATTGCTCAAATTGCTATATTTCTCATCCTTAAAAACTTTTATCCCTGTACCATAAGATACTAAAACAACATATACATTGTCAGCCCCTCTTTCCTTTATGGCCTCGAGAATTGCACTACCAGCCCAAAGAGTTTCATCATCTTCATGTTGTGGATAAAAAACAACTGTATCTCCGAAATTAGATTGCTCATAACTAGTACTTTGTTGCATTACCCCAATAACTGTCACTATTAAGAATGAAATAATGAGCATAGTTATATTTTTATTCATATAATTTTCCTCCCCTAAAATATTTGATT
>AZMM01018416.1_pt1 | contig 36855 bp, 19 predicted proteins | sample 87071 | NCBI WGS metagenome assembly AZMM01 (sample SAMN02316559, study PRJNA219732) | human gut metagenome | biome: human gut | host: Homo sapiens | place: USA: Comer Children's Hospital at the University of Chicago | collected 2012-02-10 | reverse complement strand
CCCAGCCATGATTTGAGTTGGTTCTAATGGATCGTATTGGATAGGTTTCAACGCTGCAAGGGCTGCGCCTTGTGCACCTACACGACCGATTTCTTCACCCAATTGATCAACGCGTGGGTCATGACCGCCGCCTTGTACGGAAAGATCATAAACTGGAGCGCCATCAGCATCAGTAGTTTTGTTGATTGCTACAGTGTTATCGTTGGATGTAACTTTAGTCAATTGACCTACAGTTGCAACGTCGGATTTATCAGTACCAGGAGCAACATTCACAATTTTGTTATTATTAGTACCATTGCCCATGCTAAGGTTACCACCAGTGATAGATAATTCATTAGGACCAAAGTTCATTGTAGGACCACCAGCTGTAGTATTATTGCTAATGGAAGTAATACCCTTAAGATCGCTATTCAATGCATATGTTACTTGGTGATCATATTTGTTATCACCATTAATAGCATCGTGACGGATGGACAAGTTGTTACCAGCTACGAATTTAGTACCTTTTTCTACAGAAGGAGTAGCCGCTGCAGTTTGAGCGTTTTCTACTTTACCAGTACCTTCTTTGTTTACATCAAGGTTGAATGCTTTACCTTGGATGCCACTAGTATCAACTTTAAAGTTAACTTTACCGTTAGCACCTGTAGTAATCGCTACGGAATTATCGTCAGATGTGAAATCTAAGCCATCCGCTAGCGTTGTTTTCTTAGGAGCTTGGCTACCTGCATCAGTAGATGTAGAGGATTTATAAGAAATCTTTGTCACATCTGCTGCCTTATCAGGATCATATGCAACATCATATGTTGTCTTATGCGGAGTTGTAGTGGAGTCTGCAGTTACTTTAATAACACCAGAACCTGTTACCTCTACAGCTTCACGAGCTGCGTCTTTAACATCATCCTTATCAACAGATACAATATATGTTTCGCCTTTATCACCAGCTGCATGAGTAGATTGAGTATCTACTTTTGCCAAGTTATTAGTATCATTTTTTCTAATAACTTTTTCAGTAGATGCTGCTGTAGCAACAGCTTGATTTAATTGATCTACATTGACAGCATCTGTACCATCTGTACCAGGCGCAACATTTTTAATTTGATTTCCACCATTGTTAAGACCATCTTTAGTTAAAGATACAGTCTTAGTTAGATCAGCTGGATTCTTAATAGTCATACCATTACCACCAACTGTTGTGTTGCCATTTTTGAAACCATCGTTGTTGATAGTAGTATCACCAGTTTTCAAGGAACCAGTATTACCAAGATCAACATCTTTGTTCAATGAGTATTCAATATGAGTACCATTAGCATCGCTTGTTTGTTTAACAGTTAAGTTGCTAGTAGCATTGAAGTCTACTTTATTACCATCCTTAATAGTTTTAGTTGTATCACCGTTATTAGCTGTTACATCAAAACCATTCATTGTGCCAAGACCAGTACCACTGATTTCAAGGTTACCAGCTGCATTTTTAGCTACAGTAATACCATCTTTACCAACAACATTAACTTTGCCATTTGTAGCTGGAACATCAATACCATTAGCTTGGATAGTCCACAATTGATCTGTAGTAGCTACAGTTTTTGTAGTGCCACCATTAGTTGTGAAAGTAATGTTATCACCATTGCTTTGAATAGTGTTACCACCAAGTTGGATGCTATTCAAACCTTTAAGGTCTTTGTTCAATTTAACAGTTAATGTATCAGTACCATCTGCTTCTACTGCGATGTTATCTTTTGCAGATTCAAATTTAGTCGTACCATCAGACAATACTACATATTTTTTACCTGTTACAGGATCAACTGCAGTACTTTCTTTTGTACCTTCACCTTGAACTTTCACTAAAGAACCAAGTTTTTGTTTGTTTTCAGTAGATGTATTGTTACCAGTGAATTTCAAGCCATCATCCATAGTAGCAACTTCACGTTTAATTGGGTTGCCATCAGTATCTTTCAATGGAGTACCATCTTTATCTTTTGGTACGTATACGATACGTTCAGATTGGTTATTATTGCTAGCTTCTGGTTTGTAAAGTGTTTGTGTACCATGATCTGTTGTAATATCTACACCACGACCATCTTGACCAGCAGGGCCTTGAGGACCGGTTAAACCGATTGTACCAATGCCGTCTTTACCAGAGATAGAAACAGCATCTTTGCCGTCTTTACCAGTAATACCAACTTTACCGTCAATACCATTTGTACCAGGCATGCCAGGAGCACCAGTTGCACCTTGTGGACCAACGATTGTTACACCATCTTTACCTGCGATACCATCTTTACCATTTACAACAACTTTGTCTAAGTTAGTAAGATCTTTATCCAAGGAGAATGCAACAGATGCATTACCAGCAGCATCGTTAGTTTGGTTTACAGTTAAGTTTTTACCAGCTTGCATTGTAACAGTTTTACCATCAGCAATGTTTTGAGCTGCTGCCGAACCTGCTGCTACAGTACCTTCAGTAGCAGATACTTTATCGGAAGCAATATTCCAAGAGGAAGCACCTGTACCACCAGTATTCAATGCGGAGAAGTCGATAACTGCTTTAGTGTCAGCTACAGCATTACCGTTACCATCGTTGTATGTCAATGTAACAGTTTTATTTGTTGCATCGTATTTGTATACATTTGCAGTGCCTGCAGCATTAGGTGTACCAGCTGTATTTTCATTAGAAGTATTAGGCACAGTTGTAGGTGCAATATGACGTTCGTTTGCTTTCAATGCATCAGCAGTAGATTTCAAGTCGGATACATTAACAGCTGCATTTGGAGTACCAGTAGTTGTATTAGCAGCAGCATCCAATTTCGCTAAGAAATCGCCACCAGTTTGGTTTTTAATAGCAGAACCTACGTTATTGATAATCATGCTACCATCAGTTGTGCTTGTTTTACCTGCAGGAACTGTATTAGGATTTTCAAAGGATGCAATGATATCGCCACCAGTATATTCTGTACCATCTTCTTTATAGAATTTACCATCAGATTTCTTAGTTAATTTTTCTCCAGATGGAGTTGTATAAACAACTGGGGATACTGCGCTAATAGTCATGGAACCGTCAGCTGGTGTAGGTGTTGTAATAACAACATTATCACCCGCTTTTACGTTAACCTTACCATTAACAGGTTTAACATCAGTGCCATTACCTTGAATTGTCCAGATATCATCAGTAGTTGCTACTTTATTAGTAGTAGTGCCTGTACCAGCTGCATCAGGTGTTACATATTCAATACGTTTTTCCGTAGGATTATATGTAATATTAGTCGTGCCATTAGTAGCGTTAGGATCACCCAATACAACTGTTTTTGTTTGAACAGAATCCAAACCTTTAAGGTTTTTATTCAACTTAACAGTTAATGTATCAGTACCATCAGCTACTACCGCGATATTATCCTTTGCAGATTCAAATTTAGTTGTACCGTCAGATAATACAATTTCTTTCTCACCAGTCGTAGGATTAATAACTGTAGTGCCTTCTTGCGTACCTTCACCTTGAACCTTAACTAAAGAACCAAGTTTTTGTTTGTTTTCGATAGTTGTATTATTACCAGTGAATTTAAGACCATCGTCCATAGTTGCTACTTCACGTACAATGTTCTTGTTATCAGCACCTTTAATAGGGTCTCCGTTGGCATCTTTTGGAACATATACGATACGTTCTGCTTTATCAGTATCACCATTATTAGCAGGATCGCGGTTTACAAGAACTTGTTCACCCTTAGCAGATGTAATAGAAATATCAGCGCCATCACGACCGTTAATACCATCTTTGCCATCTTGGCCTTTAGGACCAGTCATACCGATGGAACCATCTTTACCGTTGATAACTACAGAAGAACCGTCTTTACCATTTACGCCGATTTTACCATCAACACCATCTTTACCTGCAACGCCTGGTTGACCTTTTTCACCGATACCGATTTCATCAGCTAATGCATATGTATAAGTTTGTTTACCAGTCGCTGCACCTGTACCATCTTTTTCAATGTCTTGTTTAACAGTGAGGTTTTTACCTGCTGCATAGTTAACTACACCACCATTAGCAACTGCCGTTTCTGCAGCTGGAGTTGCTGCATCATTAACAACCTTACCACCATTTTCTGTAGCATTTGTTTTGAAAGTATAACCGCTTGTAATTTGATTAGCCAAATCGGACAAATCGATTTTAGCTTCTGTGCCAGTTACACCAGCACCTGTACCATCATTGTATTTCAATGTTACAGATTTAGTAGCAGCATCATATTTATAGCTTTCAGCTGTACCAGCAGTATCTTGGTTTACAGTTTCTCCTGTACGACCAGATGTAGTTGGTCGAATATGCAATTCGTTGGATTTTAATGCTTCAGCAGTATTATGAAGGTCAGATACATTAACCGCTGCATTTTTAACATTAGAACCGGCATCAGCTGCTGCTTTCAATTTATCCAAGTATGTAGCAGTTTGACCTGCAGGCATTGTTGGATTTTGGTTTTTAATAGCAGAACCAATATTGTTAACAATCATGCCGCCATCTTTTGTTGTTTGGCCGGCTGCTGCTTTAGGATTTTCAAAAGATGTGATGATATCGCCAGTATATTCAGCTGTTTCACCAACTTTATGGAATTTACCGTCTTTATCTTTCGTTAATTTTTCACCGTCTGGAGTTGTGTAAACTGCTGGAGTTACAGCATTTACAGTGTAAACAGTGTGATTGTCTGTTCCATCCACATCTGAAGTTACAACTACATTATCACCAGCTTTTACTTCGGTACGGTTTGCTTTCAATTGTTTTACGTTAACTGCATCAGTATTATTCGTACCTTCAGCAACATTAGTAATTTTGTTACCGCCATTATCTAAGCCAGTATTTGTCAACTTAACATCTGTAGTAGCTGTTGTACCCGCTGCAGGTGTAGGAGCCTTAATTGTAATACCATCATTATTTACTGTAGTATCACCAACAGTTAAGGAACCAGCATTAGTAAGATCAATATCTTTATTTAAAGAGTATGTATACGTTTGGTTACCAGTTAATGCATTAGAAGTATCTGTTTCAAGTTCTTGTTTAACAATGAGGTTTTTACCAGCAGCATAGTTAACTGTATTACCAGGTTTTACTACAGTTGCTGTAGAATTACCATCAAGTGAACCACCATTTGCTTTAGCATTGGCTTTCCAACCAGAGTTATTGATTGTATCCACTACAGTTTTAACGGTAGCAATACCATCTTTACCAGCTGCACCAGCTTGCCCTGGAACACCAGGTTTACCATCAGTTACCACTGGAGCTGTACCAAGAGTAACATCAAATGTTACTTTACCATCAGCACCAACACTAGCAGTTGTATAATCACCACCTGTGAAGTTCAAACCTTTATCTAGTTTAACGGTTTGATCAGCAGTTGTAGTACCATTATTTGTTGCTTTGTAAGTTAATGGAATTTGTTTAGCTGCTTTATTACCATCAAATGTAACAGCATATGTTGTATTATGGTTAGTATCATCTGGTGTCGCTGTTACAGAGATAGGGTTATTTGTATCTGTAGTATAAGTACCCCCAGTAATTGTACCACCGTTATTTACTGTTACAGCTTCACGAGCTGCATCTTTAACAGCGTTACGGGATACGGATACTTCGTATTTAGCACCTGCTTCTCCAGTGTTTTTATTATCAGCAACAGAAACATCAGCAATGTTTTTATCACCATTTGCATCTGCTTTTTTAACTACACTTTCAGTAGAAGCTGTAGTTGCAGCTACAGGGTCAACATGCACAGTATAAGTAGTAACAGTGCTACCATCAGCATTAGTAGTTACAGTAGGTGTAGCTACTGTAGCAGCACCAGAGCCAGTAACAACTACTTTGCTATTTAACTTATTTTTTGCATCAGTAGACAAGTCAGCTACAACATTGCTACCAGAAGCAGTAGTTGTAATATATTTACCATTATCAGCACCAACTACGCCAAAGCTCAAACCATTATCTTGGTTCAATTTTTGTGTGCCAGTAACACCAGCATTACCAGTTAATTTAACAGTATTATTGAAACCATCACTAACTGCTTTCAATTGGTCTTCAGTCGCTGCACGACCAGATACAATTGTAGGGTTTTTCAAGTCCCAAGATTTATTTTCTAAGCCAGTTACATAACCACCTTTACCATCAAAGGAGATAGGATGATCGCCACCAACTTTTACAACTTGGTCACCTTCGAAGGAGATTTTACCTGAGCCAGTACCATTTGTGATGGAGGAGATATCTGCTAAATCACCCTTAACATTTACTTTGTAAGTTACACTGTTATCAGTTGTATCTGTACCTTCTTCAACAGTTGTGTTTTGACCATTGATAACTTTTGACTTCTTAGCAATACCTGAGATTACAGCTGTATCAGCTACGTCAGCATTGTTACCATCAACATAGTTCAATGTAACTGTGCCATTACCATCTACAGAGTAGTTGCCAGGTTTAACATGACGTTCTTTAGCTGCTACTGCATTCAATTGGTCAACATTAACAGCATCAGTACCATCAGTACCTTGAGCCACTTTAGTAATTTTGTTACCATCTACGCTCAAGTTACCACCAGAGATTGTTGTGCCACCACCATTGTTCAATGTGATCTTGGATGCACCATTTTGGATGCTTTCAATACCTTTAAGAGTGGAGCTCAAGGAATATGTGAATTGTTTACCAGCTTGGTCTAATACAATGTTTTTACCAGCGCTGAAAGTAACAGTGTCACCAGGGCTTACTTTTTCGGAAGTAGTACCGTTTGTAGTACCACCATTGTTCAAGGAAGTAACCTTCCAACCAGAGGCATTAATTGCATCAGCTACATTTGTAGTTGTTGCAAGACCATTTGTAGTAGGCGCTACTGCTTTACCATCAGTGTTAGCTGTAATAGGATCACCAATTTTAGCTGTTACTGTAATACCAGTAGCATCAGCAGATGTGGAAATAAAGTTTGTATCACCTTTAACTTTCAATGTACCATCTTTCAACAATACATCGCTGTTACCAGTATCGCCAGCATATTTTAAGTTAACGTTTTTCAATTGAGCTACGTTAACAGCATCAGTATCTGCAGTACCTGCTGCAACACCAGTGATTTGACGAGTTGCAGTTAAACCATTACCAACGGATACAGCAGCTAATGTGGATGTGCCAACAGCACCAGCTTGATCACTGTATTTATTTGTACGGCTATCTGCTGGGTTGTAACCTTGTACACCTGCTACTGTAGTTGTTTTAGATTCGGAACCGAGAGCAACACCTCCTGCGATATTAGCATTTGCGTCTGTACCAAATGCTATTGCATTTTCTTCTGTTGCTTTAGCATAGCTGCCAACTGCTACAGAGTTTTTACCAGAAGCAGTTGTAAAGTGTTTACCACGTTCAGTACCTGGATAGTCGTATTCATCACCACCACCAATAGCAACGGACTGTACACCACTTGCTGTTGCACTAAAACCAATAGCAGTTGCATTCTTCTCACTAGCAGATGCAGTCCAACCGATGCCAACACCGCCCGCAGCAGTAGCAGCAGCTTTACGACCTACTGCTACAGAACCATCAGCAGCACCACTACCAGTACCTGCACTAGCACCTGGACCAAATGCAGTAGCACCTATACCATTAGCAATTGCTTGTGTACCAAATGCGGCACTAGAAGTACCTATAGCTTTTGCATAGCCACCAACAGCTGTGCCATTGTTACCTGTTGCTTCAGTTTTAACACCGATTGCAATTGTATTATTGTTATCAGCTTTTACTTCTTGACCAATTGCGATCATACCAGATGCACTTTTAGCTTTACCATCTGCTTGAGCGCCATTACCAATTGCAAGAGCAAAAATATTATTCACTTGGCCTGTTGCAGCGTTTATAGTATCGTTACCACGTGCAATTGTTTGTAAATATTTACCATCGCCACTTGCAACACTACCGATAGCAATTGTTTTACCTGTACCAGCAATTACTTTTGTACCGATACCAATACTGTCTTCACCAGTAGTCGTATTTTCACTACCAACAGCAACGTTACGTTCACCATTAGTAGTATTTTTATAACCTGCAGCTAAAGAACCAGCAAGGTTGATTGTATTTTCACGACCAAATGCACTTGCTTGAGTTGCAGCGGCTTCAATTGTATTAGTAGAACCAACTGCTGTTGTATCTTGAGCTTGTGCCTTATTATTAACACCTAATGCTACAGAAGATGGACCTGTCGCTTGGTTTGCACGACCTACAGCAACACCATTAGCTCCACTTGCCACAGCGCTTGGGCCAATTGCAACGCTATTAGAACCAGTATCAGAACCACCGCCTGCACTATAGGCAGAAACTTGACCTACGCCAACAGCACCTACCATAGCCAAACCAGCTAATACGCTAGCAAGAACTTTTTTCTTACCACCATTGTTTTTAGCAACTTCAGATACTACAACGTAGCATTCTTTAGATTTGCTCCAAACTACTTTAAAAATCTTATTCATATTTCTATGACCCCCTTTCTTAGACTAGACACAATTACAATCCTTATATAATACGTTTAATAAATTGAAAGCTATTTCTTACACACATTTTTGTTATTCTGAGTAACTTTCATTTATTTTTCATTTTGTGTCATAAGTAGAATAACAGATATCGAATTATTTGTAAATAGTTTCCTTCATGTTTTCATCATGATTTTTTCGGAAGTTGTTCAGATATTTATAAAAATTTAAATTTATATCATTTTATTACACATTTTTGATGTGTTTTTTAATACTTTATGCTTAATTAATCAAATATATTCGATATACAGATTAAAATATGGGAATATTTATTACCATAATTAATAAACAACACGTTTATACGTTTATCCTCATCTACTCCTTTCGATATTTTAATCTTATATTCATTTTTCAGAATATAAAAATAAGCCATAAGCACTACAGTAAAATAGCGCTTATGGCTTGTTATCTGTACATCTAGCACAGTATATCATATATGAATATAAAATGAATGTATCTTCAGTTACATTTCAATCATTATAGATTAATTTATTCTTGTCCATACATGAGTGTACAGATACATTAGTATCTTATTCTACCCACACTGTATTATGGCGCCTTACAAGATTGAGCATCTTGTCCCTTACCGTTGCCGTTTCTTCTAAACGATGCTTACCACCATACCAGGCCATCGGAGCTCCTGCTAAACGGAAGGTAATCTTACCGTACGCACCACCAGAGCTATGTTCCGGTTTGTTGTACCCCATGTCCACTGATACACGCGGCGTGAGTTGCAATTCAGATCCAAGGCGGAAACCATTTTTATCCGCTTGCCGTTCTTGGTTCCAATGATACCCTTCTACATACACTCTAGCCCAGCGAGCGTTCTTAAAGGTCTTACCATATTCCACAGTATATCCGTTAGATACTCGCTCTAAGGTGTGAAGATTTACATCTAGCACACGCTCATCTGAGGCTGCACCATACCAATTGAAGCGAAACTCGCTTTCACCAGACATATATTCAAGACCTGCACTAAGGCGATCATGGTGGCGCAAGAAGCGGTGATCATAAAAGAGATGCGCCCCATAGAGGCGACGGTCATCCTTACTAATACGGCGATAGCCTACACCCATATTGAGGGTTGTACCAATATCTGACGCTCGAGATAGGCGTTGTTGCGTAAACCATACATCGCGCGAAGTAGTATCATAATGGCCTAAGGGTTGTACCGTTTCTATCGAATAGAGTGGTTTCCATCCTTCTTGAAACTGAAAGCTCAAGGTAGTACGTCGCATCCACGGTTTCCCTTTAGATCCATACATAGCATTAGATACATTAGACATGGCCACCGCATTGATAGCGCGGTTCACCGCATCAACATTGCTGTACTGCACAGTCTTAGTATCTTGGCGATTCATGATGAGTGGCCCGCTTTCACCAATCACATGGTCTGGCGTTGAAGCTGGCGTAATATGAAATCCAGCAGAGGCTGCTTTAAGACGAGTGTCATGACTATCTGTATGTACAGACACTACCCCCTTATCATTATGTAATTGTTGTTTTTCTGCCTCTGCAGAGCCTACACAACACACCAAGACTCCTAAGGCAATACATACAATACGTTTCATTACTCTCTACACATAATTCTCATGAACTTAAAATGAAATATGTATAAGTGTAACGAATTATAGTTACCATTGTCAAGGATGTGAACAGACTACTATATAGGATACAAGTAGATTACATATAATGTATATATATAATAAAATAATATAGAAACATATTCTAGATAGTGAAGGTATCAAGTATACTGTATCTACAAAAAGATAATCACAAACCCTTTATTAATTACGATTCTCAATGTTTATAAATGTTCTACACTCCCCTATAAATATTTTTACAATAGTACATAAAACTTTCTTTAAATATGCATATATGGTGTATTTTTACCACATATTATACAAAATATTCATTTACAACATGAATATTTCGTATTATTATGAACCTGTAAGTGATATGAAAGTTTTGTGAAGTCCTATATGCAAAGGAGTGTATTGCGATGAGTAAGAAACATTTTGTATTAACAGGTATTGTGTTTTCTGCATTATCTATAGGGATTGTATCGGCGGCGCCTGTAGCACCTGTAAACATTGTAGAAGACAACGGCAACGTAGGGGCTGTAGGAACCACGTTCACTAATGATGGCAATATTACGCTCGGTAGAGGTGCCGGTGCCACAACTAGTAACCACCAAGTAATAGCCAGTCCAAATGCAAACGGCAACAATGTAGCCATCGGTGGCTTCGCCGGTAACCAATCTAAAGGGGGCGCCAATATTACCTTAGGTGGTAAAAGCTTCCAAAAAGGCACAGGTGATTTTAACGTCATTGCCGGTTCATTAGCTGCCAACAATGCAAAACAGTCTATGTCCGTTATTATGGGTACTCAATCTGGTGAGAACTCTGAAGGGTCAAAAAACGTATGGCTTGGGCATTACCAAGGGGCGAATAGCACGGCTAACAATTCCGTCCTCATTGGTTCTGGTTCCTCTGTGAAAGGCGATTTTACCCTCGGCATCGGTCATTATACGAATGTAAATGCTAAGAAGGGCCTCGCTATCGGTTCCTATAACACCTTATCCGATAAGGCCACTGAATCTGGCGTATTTGGTCAAGGTCAATATGGGAAAACTGCCATCGATGCGAGCGGGTCCTATAGCATCGGTAACTATAACCACATCTCTGGAAACAACACCTTCGTTATGGGCAACAATGTCACAACATCCTTAGAAAATGCAGTAATCCTAGGCAATGGCTCTACAGATGGAGACGTTGTGGGCACATCTAGCTATACCTTTAACAATGGTAAGACTGTAAATTATGCAGGCACTACGCCTATCTCTACTGTATCGGTAGGCGCAAAAGACAAAGAACGAACTATTACAAACGTAGCAGCTGGTCGCGTTAGCGCTACCTCTACAGATGCTATCAACGGCTCCCAATTATATGGAGCTCATCAAATGATCGATTATGTAGAAAATGAATCTAATAAAGGCGATGCTCGTGCTGCAGCCTTAGCAGCTTTACACCCTATGGCATACGACCCAGACAATCGCATTCAATATATGGCAGGCTATGGCCACTACAAGAACGCCAATGCCCTCGCCCTCGGTGTTGGATATTACCACAGAGATAATCTATTATTGACTACAGGCGTTACATTGAATAGCCATATCATGGCAAACGTAGGTGTTACATACAAGCCTGGCAAATCCCAAGTAACGAGCCACAGTCAAAACCTTGAATCTCGTGTACAAGCTTTAGAAACACAAAACAAAGAACTTCAAGAAACTGTACATCAACTCATGGCAAAATTAAACAAATAATATAATTCAGCCATGACATAGTATGTAAATCAAATTATGTAACAGAAACCATATTGTTCCAAACTACAGTTTTACACTACAAAATCTAATTACAATCCTAATTACACACAAAAACTAAGAACTGCACCTTATATTCTAATTGTTTATAAGGTGCAGTTCTTCTTTATATGCTATACTATGTTCAACATTATGTACTAAAGAAATCATCATAGGGGTAGTATATGAGCCAGAAAGACAGCGAACAAATAACAGATTTAAAAGAAACTACAATCATAGCAAACAATCTTGATATATCTGAGGAATTACAAATCAATATAAATGAGTTAAAGGATTCATATGATTCCTTCCTCTATGTATCCAAACCATTTTCTAGTACGAATATTAATAACTTGCAAGCTAAGGCTAAACTATACGGTCTTAATCCTGCACCGCTTAAAGGTGCTCGCATTCTTGAATTAGGTGCCTCCTGTGGGGGCAATCTCATCCCACAAGCGCTGTACTATCCAGAAGCAACTTTCACAGGCATCGACCTATCAGGTGTACAGGTACAACATGGCAATGAGATTATTAAATCCATAGGCCTCACCAATGTGACCTTATTAAAAAAGGATATTCTCGATATTAATGAAAGCTTTGGCACCTTTGATTACATCATCGTTCATGGCATTTGGTCCTGGGTACCCGATGTAGTTAAGGATAAAATACTAAGTATTTGCAATAAAAATTTATCTGATAATGGGATCGCCTATGTCTCCTATAACACTTACCCAGGATGGAAACGCTTAGAGCAATTGCGAGATATTATGTTGTATTCAGAAAAACGGGCGAAGGATCAAAATCTATTAGAGCGTACATTATATACAAAAAATGTATTAAAAATGGTAGCAGATACTATGAACAGCGATGAACGGTCTCGTACGCAATCGAATTATAAAATCAGTAATATCCATCGTGTACTGAATTCTAGCGATTATTATGTGGCCCATGAATATTTAGAAACCTTTAATGATCCTGTATACGTATCTGAATTTATAGAGCGCGCACAGCAGCAAGGCTGTGCCTATATTGGTGATGAAGTACCGCAACGGTCCTTTATCTCATGGCTTTCAGAGGATGTGGCAGATAATATTAGAGCCTTATCTAATGGCAACTATATCGATAAAGAGCAGTTCTATGACTATGTGTATGATACACAGTTCCGCATGAGTCTCTTAACTAAACAAGCCAATGAGTCTGTTATCAATCATGATGAAACGGTAACGATGGATATCTTAAACAGTCTATATTATGTGGCTAATTCGGCCAACGAAAAAGGTGTTCCATCGGACTGGACCAATACCATCTACATTGCCATCAAAGAGCTAATGGATACCGCTAAACAATTCACGTTACAAGATATTGTAAATCATATCAACAGATCCTATCCTGGTTATATCATCGATAATAACCAACTGTATCAGCGCCTATTGTTCCTTATCATCTTAGGTAATCTTAATATTTATGGCGAATCCTATCCTCTCACTCCATTTGTTGAACATGAAAGCTATATACCTGATTCTTTCATCAACTATTTAAAAACACTCGTCGAAGATGGTGGCACCCAATATACAGCTCTTGGCAACATGTATAATCAAATCGATGAAAGCATCGATAATGGTCTACTATATGTTGCTACATTGCTATCGAAACCTACCTCACGAGAAACCTTAATACAGACTATGGATAACGATAACCTAACTGTACAGCGCACGACTAAAGACGGCTATACATATAAAGTACCTACAGAACAATACCTAGATGAATCTCTACTTCGTTTAGAATACCTTGGGTACTTTAGAAAATAAAATCAATATATACAATAGAACCATATACATACAAAAGAACCCTCTTATTAGGAAACATACTAGATTTATCCTACATTCAAAATGATGATAGGATGACCTCAAGTTTCCTTAAGAGGGTTCTTTTGCATTGTATTTAAGAAGGTTAGTATATTATATTCGGACCAGGTCTAAATATAATAAGATAGGCCATATACTTATGTTATACAGGGGGAAGTATAGCATCCGTAAGGATTGTAATTGCATGATAAAAGGGGAAGTTGCATATGGATGCTACGTATATGTATAGATAAATACGTTGTATATATGTAAGGGGTAATATATGTGAAGGAAATATATATCTATACAGACATACAGCTATATGGCCATAATTACAGTATATAATTTACATTCGAAAAATTATGTGTCAATGCACATACTTTGTTATTTGTAATGGATAGGCATGCACAAGGTCTCATGACCTTATGCATGATTGCCTATATATTAGAATTTGTGCGTGAAACCAGCGTTTACGCCCCAGTCTGCTTGGAGGTCACCAGACAAACCTGTGGCAACATCAGCAAATACGCTATTGTTGCTGTTGAAGCCATAACGACCGCCGAAGGCAAGTTCAGTCCAAGTTCCTTTAAGATCTTGCTCTGTTAATTTCACAGCTGTGCCACTAGAGAATGCAGTTTTTACATTGCCTGTGAAAGCATGACCTGCAGCAAATCGTGTATAGATATTGCCATTGCCGAATTGTTTACCCAATTCAAGACCAAGCTTACCAGAAGTGCTGTTCAAACCAGATTGATTAACAGATACATTATCTACATTGAAGTTACGACCACCGAAGTGTGTAAAGTTCAATTGTGCTTGTGGTTCTACATAGAAACCATTAGCATATTTTAATGTTTTGCCGTAGCGAACACCGATGCTGTATGCATTAGACTTTGTATCGCCAGACATGGCTTCACCAATTTCATTGCGAGCTGTGAAGTCATTAGATACGCGACCAACTTGCGTTTCTACATGTACATATTGATCTTTGCCAAGGTCTTTCAAACCATAAGCACCAACGGAGAAGGATTTAACCTTGCCGGAACCATCGAATACATAGTCTTCAGAACCGCGAAGGTAGGATACTTGACCACCTACAGTCCAGCCACGGCTGATTTTAGCATCATAACCGCCTTGGATGCGTGTGTAATCTGTAGCTGTATCAATACCGCTACCAGAGTAGCTGTATTTACCGCCACCGATGCGAGCCCAAATACCAGTTGGTTCACCTTGTTGCAATACACGAGGACGGTACATATCATCAGCTACTGTACGCCATGCATTGAAATTACCTACTACAGCGGAACGAATACCACGCATATGAGGTGTATCGTACGCACCACGAACAACAGGATTAGGATTTACTGGTGTAGGTGCTGGAATTTGAGGTTTTGGATCTGGAGTTACAGGCGTAACTGGCTTAGGAGCCGGAGTTACAGGTGTAACTGGTTTAGGGTTTGGAGTTACTGGTGTAACTGGCTTTGGAGCTGGAGTTACTGGTGTAACTGGTTTAGGAGCCGGAGTTACTGGTGTAACTGGTTTTGGAGCTGGAGTTACTGGCGTAACTGGCTTAGGAGCCGGAGTTACTGGTGTAACTGGTTTTGGTTCTGGCACCACATAGGAGCCTTGACCATTACCGTCTTTCCAAGTAATATCCCCTTCTTTTTGATCTGTAGTCAATGCTTTTTTGTAACTAGATACAATACCTTTAGAAGCGATGGATACAGTACCAGAAAGGTTTCTTTCACCTTTTACATAATTTTCATAATAGAACTTGTGGGCCAAATTATCTAAAATCTTGTTTACATTGCTTTCAGAAGAAGTATCAAGATTATCACCTGTTACATAACCATGCACGCCAGAGCCAGCTGCAGCAGATTTCACGATGAAGTTACCGCCCTCGATATCAGCCGCATCAAGACCAGTTTTTTGAGAAGCTGGTTTACCGAAATTTAGACCAGTACTTGCACTCATATCATAAATAACATTGATATGACCATCTAGCTTGTTAACATGAATGTCGCTACGAGAATCTTGGGAAATACGGCTGAAACCTTCACGTGTACGAGTGCCTGTGAGGGTATTAATGCTACTACGAGCCTCTTTACCATCGATCATGAACGACTCTAAGCCACCCATATTATCATGGCTCCACATACCTCCATCAAAGGTCATATTAATCTCGCCACCTTTATCCTCTAAAGTATTCACTGCTTTACCAGAGAATTGGTTAGGACTATTATGAGCACGACCTAGACCGATATTGATAACAGATGGTTGCTGTTGTTGGTATGGAGGCATTGTTTTATCCGTTACGAGCACATCACCTTGCATGTTCAACGCTTTATGTTTTACAGTACCTTCATCATCAACACCGATGTTAATTTTACTATTATACGCAAAAGCTAATGGATATGGAGACGTCCATGGCGCAGTAGTCACGTCCATAACACCGCCATCTACTTGGATAGAACTATTATCTAGCATGCCTGTAATGAAAGCTGGTTGACGATAGCGTTTAGGTAATTTATCTGCATTAGGAGTATCCAAGGAACCAATTGTAACTTGACCACCATTAGACGCTACTACACCATTCACAGTCGCATTCCCAGTACTTTCAAATTTACTATCTGCAGTAGTTGCAAAAATGCGTCCCTCAGAATTAAGACCTGCTGCAGCCCATGTGCTAGGCATAGCCATCGTAGATGACAATAAAGTCATCATAACAGCAGATAATAAAAATTTATTTCTTGCTCTCATCCTCTTACACCTCAACTATAAATACAATTACAATCACATTTGTGAAAGTTCCTTCATAAAAGAATATATATCTGTAAGTTGATTTATTAGTCTAAATAGACAGAAAAGATAGATATATACTCACCTTATTAAGAACTTAGGTCTAACACTTTTAAAATATGTTTAAAATATTACACTATTTTTTGTGAATTGTAAATGAATTTTGTGAATTTTATTTAAAATTATTTAAAATATTAATAGATGAGTTATGAAATTAGAGTATAAAAGCCTCCTAATAGTAAAGTTATTACTCTACTATTAGGAGGCTTTATATATTGACTATATTACAAAGAATAATTTATTAAATTGATCCTTAGAATTTATGTGTAAATCCTGCATTTACAGACCAGCCTGCTTTATAGTCACCGGATAAGCCTGTGCTAAGGTCAGCAAAGATGCTGTTATTAGCATTGAAGCCATAGCGACCACCGAATGCTAGATCAGTCCAAGTGCCTTTAAGGTCTTGTTTTGTATATTTTGTAGTATTGCCAGTTGTGTACGCTGTATTTACAGTGCCAGAGAAGGCATGGTTTACACCAACGCGAGTATAGATGTTACCTGCGCCGAATGTTTTACCGATTTCAAGGCCAAGGCCACCTGCTGTGCTGCTTACACCAGATTCGTTGACATGCATACGACCTGCATCAAAGCTATCCCCACCGAAGTGAGTGTAGCTCAATTGTGCTTGTGGCTCGATATACGTGCCGTTTTGGAATTTCACAGTTTTACCATATCGTGCACCAATTGTATAAGCATTTGCTTTCGTTTCGCCAGAAAGGCTTTCACCAATTTCATTGCGAGCTGTGAAAGCATTAGAAACGCGACCTACTTGGGATTCAAGGTGAATGTATTGATCCTTGCCTAAGTCTTTCACACCATACGCACCTACAGCAAAGGCTTTTTCCTTACCTGAACCGTTGAATACGTAGTCATCGTTGCCACGAAGGTAGGATACTTGACCACCTACAGTCCAGCCGCTACCAGTTTTAGCATCGTAACCGCCTTGAATGCGTGTATATGTTGTATCTGTATCAATACCTTTTGCGTCATAGCTATATTTACCGCCTCCAACGCGAGCCCAAATACCTGTTGGTTCGCCTTGTTGCAATACGCGTGGACGATACATATTATCTGTCAATGTTCTCCATCCGTTGATATTGCTCATGATAGCAGAACGTGCACCGCGCATATGAGGAGTATCAAAATCACCCATAATAACGTGAATATGAGTATTACGTTCAGGCACTGGAGTTGGTTTCACTTCAGGCTTAGGAGTTGGTTTTGGTACTGGCTTAACCTCAGGTTTTGGAGTAGGTTTTACCTCTGGTTTAGGAGTCGGAGTTGGTACCGGCTTAACCTCAGGTTTAGGAGTTGGTTTAACTTCTGGCTTAGGTTGAGGTTTTGGTACAGGTTTATTTTCACCATATACGTATTTACCTTGACCATCCTTATCGGCTTGCCATGTAATATCACCTTCTTTAGCATGACCAGATGTAATTACTGTAAAACGACCAGATTCAGAACCATCAGATGCAATGGCTACTGTACCTTGTAGGTTTCTTTCACCATTAACATAGTTATGATAGTACATCTTGTGAGCCAAGTTATCTAAAATCTTGTTCACATTAGCCTCAGAGGACATATCTAGGCCTCGTTGAGTAGTGTACACATGAGCCGCTGCACCAGGAGCCGCACTTGTAATGTGAATATCGCCACCCCAGAAGGAATCTGGAGTCAAACCATTATAGATTTTTGTTGGTGGTGTGTATTCTGGATCTTCTGTATCATCATATTCACCATTTACATCATAAAAGAAGTTTACATGACCTTCTAATTTATCGATGTGAATTTCATTGTGCTCATTTTGTACTACAGCATTTTCGAAATTACGATTTTTAGATCCTACCAGGCGATGTACATGACTTGGTGTTGTCATTGAACTATAGCTAGTGCCATTTAAACCGCCTTGGTAGAGATGATCCCAATACCCACGTTGACCAAGGTATACATTAATATGGTTTACTTGTTTTGAATTTTTATCTGCTAAGTTAAGAGCAAAGCCAGTCCAAAATACTTCATCACTATCTAAACCGATATTAATTACAGATGCATAATTAGGATTGTTATCGATACGGACGTCACCTTCAATAGACATATTATGCCCAGTAAAATTACCTGTAATACCATCTACGCCAAGATTTACAGTGCCACCTTTAGAAATAACAACTGGATTACTGCTACGACCAACTTGAAGATCACCATTTTTAATATTTACAGTACTGCCATTTTGGCTAGTAATGATAGTATTACGTTCATCAATTAATCTACCGGTTACGTAATCTGCATTAATGGTACTCAAATTATCTGCATCAAGCCCATACATTGTACCTTGCGGTGTTCCCAAGTCTACAGTTTCACCCTTAGTCAAACTAAAAACAGGATATTCTGCCATTGCATAAGGCGCAACAGAACTAGCAATTGTCAGTGCAATCGCTAAAGATAAGTTCGCTTTGTACACGCGTTTCATAAAAACCCTCTCTCATTCACATACTATAAACTATTATCAAATAATTTAATTATATTTAATATTTATATTCTTGTAAATATGAGGGAAATTTGCCACATAACTATAAAGTTATAAAAGTAAAAAGGTAACATCTAGATTAATACCTTTTAGGTAGTAAATTCTATATAGTATTTATCCGTATTTGACGATATATAATATTGACCATATAATATAAACAGATAGCCAAACGAGTAGAACCGTCGGGCTCATCTCAAAAGGATTAAAAACATGATGAAATGGCCTTTCAGTTATCCAATCACTGGTAACGAAGGGCTATTTTTTTGCCCAACCTCGATTGACTATCCTAAGTCAATTATATGGCGAACATATAATCGAATCAATAAAAATCTATTTATAGAAATATATGAAATTATATAAGTAAAATGGGCTGTAACAAAACAGCCCTCTTAGTTAATAAGCTATATATAGTATTTATCTGTATTTGACGATATATGATATAAACCCTATAATATAAACAGATAGCCAAGCGAGTGGTTCCGTCGGGCTCATCTCAAAACTATAGTTAATTGATGAAATGGCCTTTCAGTTATCCAGTTACTGGTAACGAAGGGCTATTTGTCTTTTCCAAGACAAATAAGCGCCACAAGTGCACCAAAGGCAATGACGAACATATAGACGAATCAATAAGAATCTATTTATAGAAATATACGAAATATATTATAAAAGTCCCATGTATTAGATTGTTACATCCAATACATGGGGCTCTTTTATTCTATGAGTAATATATATTTATATAGTACTTATGACCATATACTGTATAGTATTTACTACCATATATATTTATATAGTAACTATTATATTAGAATTTATGTGTAAATCCTGCATTTACAGACCAACCCGCTTTATAGTCACCGGATAGACCTGTACTAATATCAGCAAAGATGCTGTTATTTGGATTAAAGCCATAGCGGCCACCAAATGCTAGATCTGTCCAAGTTCCTTTCATGTCTTCGGATGTGTATTTAGTAGTAGCACCACTTGTGTACGCAGTTTTCACTGTACCAGAGAAGGCATGATTCACGCCAACACGAGTATAGATATTACCTGCACCGAAGTTTTTACCGATTTCAAGGCCAAGACCAGCTGCTGTACTGCTCACACCAGATTGGTTTACATGCATACGACCTGCATCAAAGCTATCTCCACCAAAATGAGTATAGCTCAATTGTGCTTGTGGTTCAATGTATGTACCATTTGAAAGCTTCACAGTTTTACCATAGCGTACACCGATAGAGTATGCATTAGATTTAGTCTCGCCAGACAGTCTTTCACCAATTTCATTGCGAGCTGTGAAAGCATTAGAAACGCGACCTACTTGGGATTCAAGGTGAATATATTGATCTTTACCAAGATCTTTCACACCGTACGCACCTACAGCAAAGGCTTTTTCCTTACCAGTGCCGTTGAATACGAAGTCATCGTTACCACGAAGGTAAGAAACTTGACCACCTACAGTCCAGCCGCTACCTGTTTTAGCATCGTAACCGCCTTGAATGCGTGTATACGTTGTATCTGTGTCGATACCTTTTGCATTGAAGCTGTATTTACCGCCCCCAACGCGAGCCCAAATACCTGTTGGTTCGCCTTGTTGCAATACTCGTGGACGATACATATTATCTGTCAATGTTCTCCAACCATTGATATTGCTCATGATAGCAGAACGGGCACCGCGCATATGAGGGGTATCAAAATCACCTAACACAACATGAATATGACCATTGTTCTCAGGCTTAGGAGCTGGAACTGGTTTAACCTCTGGCTTTGGAGTTGGTTGAGGTGTTGGTTTTACCTCTGGTTTTGGAGCCGGAGCTGGCTCTGGTTTAACCTCCGGTTTTGGAGCTGGAGCTGGCTCTGGCTTAACCTCAGGTTTTGGAGTCGGTTTTACTTCTGGTTTAGGAGTCGGTTTAACTTCCGGCTTACGCGCTGGAGCTGGCTCTGGTTTTACTTCTGGTTTCGGTGTTGGTTTATTTTCGCCATATACGTATTTACCTTGACCATCTTTATCTGCTTGCCAAGTAATAGCACCTTCTTTAGCATACCCTTCAGTCAACACCTTAAAGCGTGCAGATTCAGCACCATTAGAAGCAATACCTACTGTACCTTGAAGGTTTCTTTCACCATTTACATAATTATGGTAATACACCTTGTGAGCCAAATTATCTAAAATTTTATTTACATTATCCTCACTAGATACATCAAGACCTTTTTGACTAGAGAATACATGGGCATACGCATTAGGTGCCGCACTTGTAATATGAATATCTCCCCCCCAGAAAGACTCTGGAGTCAAACCATTATAGATTTTTGTTGGTGTTGTATTTGCTGGATCTTCTGGAGCGTCATACTCATCATTTATATCGTAAAAGAAGTTTACATGACCTTCTAACTTATCGATATGAATTTCATTGTACTCATGTTGAATTACTGCATTCATATAGTTACGATTCTTGGAGCCTACAAGTTTATGTACATGGCTAGGTTGCGTACTACCACTTAAATTTCCTTCATGTAAACCAGCTTGGTAGAAATGATCCCAATAACCATAATCGCCAAGAAATACATTAATATGGCTTGGATGTTTAGCATCTTTATCTGCTAAATTAAATGCTAAACCATCCCATAGTGACAATTTACCATCAATACCAATATTAATCTCAGACGCATGATTTGGATCACTTTTAACAATAACATCACCTACTAAAGATAAGTCCTTGCCGATAAAATTGCCTGTATTACCGTCTACACCAATATTAACAGTACCACCTTGAGCTACTGCAATAGGAGTGCTCATAGTATGAACATCATAAACGCCTTCCTTAAGAGTAACAGTACTGCCACCTTTACTGCTAATAAAAGGCTTATTATTATCGCCAATATTAGCCACGGCTCTATCAATAGTAACTGTACTACCAGTATCTGCCTCAATCGTAGATACTTTGTTTGTCATTGCACCAGCCGTAAACTTCCCACCGTTATTTGCAGTAATATGTGCACCAGTAGGTGAAGTAACTAATGTACTCCCCGCCATTGCATACTGACCTACAGAACTAGCAATCGTCAGGGCAATTGCCAAAGATAAGTTCGTTTTACTCACACGTTTCATAAGAACCCTCTCTCTACACAATATAAACTATTATTAAATAATTTAATTATAATTTACAATCATATATTTTGTAAATATGAAGTAAATTTTCCACATATCATGTATAACAATATAAAAAGCAGTAACTATTGTTACTGCTAACGTATATGTATATATATTTTTGTATATTTCTATATATAGATTCTTATTGATTCGCTTATATGTTCGCCATATAATGGATTTAGGATAGTCAGGCGAGGTTGGGCCTCTCTTCGTTAATGAAGGGAGGGTTGTCTATGAGTGATTATGAGTTGATCATGATAATTCTAGAGGCAATGACGGTTGTCATTGCCTTTGGCGCACTTGTGGCGCTTATTTGTCTTGGAAAAGACAAATAGCCCTTCGTTACCAGTAACTGGATAACTGAAAGGCCATTTCATCAATTATTTATTCTCTTGAGATGAGCCCGACGGATCTACTCGCTTGGCTATCTGTTTATATTATAGGGTTAATCTTATATATCGTCAAATACGGATAAACGATACTATAGTACACTTATGAATACCAAAAGGTAACGATCATCTCGCTGCCTTTATTATTTCTATTATTTACGTGCCACACGCATAGCGGCCATCATACCTGGAGATTTCCAAACGGATTGGCCATTGTCTGAAACGAGTTTATTGTTATAGTAGAATACATCTGCATTGTAATAGTTACTATCGCTAGATGATACCTTATAGCTAAGGCCAGATGTAGTGTACACTGTGAAATTGAGTACATCCCCTACTTTCTTCACAGAATCTTGGTCCACATACCAGCTATTGCCGTTATAAGTAGTAGCATATACATCAGTACGAGCTTCTACATCATATGTATTAATACCGATCAACACGAGTAGAGCTGCTAACATATATAAGAATTTACGCATTAGAATTACCTCCGTTTTATCGTTGGAATACTTGCTTATTATACCAAAAAAACGGTGAAATTCACATTAAAATGGCACTATTAACACAGCATAGAGCGGTAATAACGGTGAATCGTAATTTTGATACGTACTAAAGATAAGATCCCCCATATACTGCATGACTAGCTTATTATCGTGCATATACACCATAAAATACAAAACAAATATGAGGGTGTTGTGACATATTTTATACATTAAACATATACTATACTTCAACTAATAAGTTAATTATTTCTATATAAAAGAAGGTATCAATTACAGTTGATACCTTCTTTTAATTCCACTATATATTTTATTAAAAATTATCCTAATATACTAATTCTCCATTAAATACGCGATATTCCTCACCGATTTTTGTTAAATCCTTTACAAATAATCTAGAAGCTTGATAGTCTAACTTCATAACCAATGTATATCCAACAGATTTAGCCTTATGTATTACTTCACCTAGGAAATTAACAATGTTAAAGAATACCTCCTGAGGAGTACAATCTAAACATTTTAATAAAGAGTCATCTTCTTGTAATCTAATACTATATATAGTCTCTCGATCGTCTTCCAAAGTAAAGCTTAATAACACGGAAGATGTCTCTACATCATAATCCAAATGATATGTATTAAGACGACCACGCACTATGGTTTTGTCATCATCTAAAATATTTGTGATTTCAAGCTCTATTGGCTTACTCTTATCAACTGAAAGTACATATTTTCTCATAGCTAAGTTCTCCCAAACCTATATATTAACTAATTTATCCCCAGAAATGAAAACTCCCAATATATTCATTCCATAATATTACTGTATAGATTATAACCAATTATGAGATAGAAAAGCCATAAACAAAATATCAAATTTATTCGATATATTTTAAATATTAGTTACAGTATATATTCTGTACTTTATTTAGAATATTATCCATCCATTTTTTTGTTATATCACTAAAAAATCGTTTCCATACATAACAAGTAATTAAAACTAAAATAAATGAAACTATACTTTGATACTTCCATCCATAATTTGCTACTATAAAAAAATGATCAACGACTTTTATCATACTATTTATGCATCACTATGCTCATAAAATTTAATATAACAGATCAAAATCCCCACAAGTATTGGATATGCCAATAAAAATTCATTACTCATAAAGCATGCAATTTGCCCAAAGAATGCTACTAATAGATAGACTAATGTAGGATTATTAATATACTTCTTAATCTTATATGATCTGTACAATATATATATAATTGGAGTAATAAACAAAATTTCACCTATCAACCCAAACCAGGCCAATATAGCTGCGAATTCATTAAGTACTGGATATTCAAATGCTAGGAAGCCCTTTTGTAATACGTCTTCTGTCCAACGTTTGACTTCTCCACTATCTTTAGCAAAATCAGGGAATTTATCAACCATATAGCTTGAGTGCAAACCTCTACCAACGCCAAATGCTAAATGGTCTAGTCCAACGTTAAACATCGCAACTGTATTGCCAAATCTAGCTGAATTAGATCTAGAACTAGTATTGCTGACTGACTTAACATTGCTATCAATATATTTATCTAAAGCTTTTTCTACAGATGTAGCCTTAGGTGCTTCTTCGACAGCAGTCGTTTGAGAAATACTTGACTTAATCATAGGACTTACTACAGAATCACCAACAATGGCAAAAGAATAACTAAGAACACTGAGACCAATTGTAAATAGACACAGTTTCCACCAAGATTTGTATCTAAAGATTAGACTTAATACAATAAATGCAACCAGTTCGAATAGATAAATAACAACACCTGTACGAGCTTTAGTTAAGAAAATCATAAAAACCAAGAAAAATGCTAATACAATATCAAGTTTATTCTTAGAATTTACATAATGAATACCTAATAATGGTGCCAAAAATACAGCAATCATACTAAAATAGGATGGTTCTAACGCAAGGCTTCTAAGTTGACCTGGCCATAATTCCGGAGGCCACCACCCACTTTGTACAACAGGATCATATAAGCTATTATTAATAGTTACTAATATACTAGCCAAGTAATCCGAACCACTCCATAGCCAAGAAACCTCTATAACAGAGTAGGCTATACATAGTATTGTTAATATCCTTGCAGCATTAACAATAGTATCAAGACCTTTTTTACAATCATCTTTATATAGATTAAAAATGATTAAGAATAGCCCAATTAAGGGGAATATAAAGTTTCTAAATAAATACCAAACTAAAGACACCATTAACTTTACTTGTAGAATAAATTCATTCCCTACAAACGAAGGAAATAGCGCATATAGTTTTTGGACAACAGATGTATTGATTAAATACGTGTAAATAACAGTATCATAAAAAGGAAAAGAAAATACCCCTAAAATAGTACAAAAAACAATCCAAACAACAGATATTGAAAAATACGTTTTAAATGGAACCTCTGTTTTCTTGTTCCATATGCTATATACAATAAATAGTAAAATGGAAAAGAACAAAAATACCATTGACAGATTATTTCCCATGGAAAATAAGGTGTACCGATCTGGTATCCGCATCAATGGTAATGAAATTATCATTGCACAAAGCAATAGCTCTTGAATTTTATAATATGCTGTACTAATCATATTAAAACAAACCTCTCAAACTGTTTAATACCTACTGGAAGAGTTGCTTCCTTAATAAGCCTCCCATAATAATCATAATTAAAAATTCTGTTAATAACATTGTCATTGCTACCCCTTTAGCCCCCCACAAATAACACAATGGGAATATAGATAACAAACTAAAGAATGCTGCTAATACTAAAGTCCGGCTATAAGCACTATTCATATTGAGTGGTAGCATCGTTTCTTCACCAAATACAGTACTAATAGCAACAGCTAAAGGAACAAATGACAAAATTCGCAATACATCAACAGTTAAATTATAATCCGCTCCGAACAATAGCTTGACTATAGTATCTGAGAAGAAAAAGAGAGACGTACAGCCAATAAGACCAACAACCAAATACAAGAATATTTGTTTCTTTATAAATTGTAACCCCTTAGAAATATCATCCTTCATCATCTTACTTATAAACGGATATATTGCATCACTTACAGCATATATACCTCTGCGAACACAGGTAATTAATTTATCAGCAGCACTATAGTAACCAACGATAACATTATTCGTAAGCATCCCTAATACAACTATATTAGTTGCAGTATATAAGTTAACCGCTAAGGAGGATACAAATATAGACCAGCCTTCTTTATAAGAATTAATAATTTCACCTATAGTTGGCCATTTAAACAATCCTGTATAGCGTTTTCTTAACCAAACTATTGAAAAAATACCCGCAATTAAAGGCGTACAAGCTTGTAAGAATGCAGCTAGTATATAATCATCTGGAGATTTTACAAGTAAAAATATGCCAAGCATTGTACAGATACGACCACTCATATTCAAGATGGTAATATATCGCATTTTCTGTATACCTTGAAAAAACCATACAGGAAATAAAACATTACCTATAATTCCACAGTACATAACCTGAAATAATAATATGTCGATCGTATTTCCTAGTAATATGCGTTGCAGATTATAAACAGCAAAAAATACCAGAGTAACAAATATTAATATACATACTTTTCCATAAAAATATTTGGCAAACAGAAATCCTATTTTCTGTTCTTCAGCTTGTGCTATTGCCTTTGGCGCCGTTAAGGAGTATCCAAAATCAACGAAGATTCGAAAATATTCCATAATACCTTGCATAAAGGCAATCATCCCAAAATGCAATGGTCCTAAGACGCGAATCAAATATGGTACTAAGATAAATGCGAGTACATATTCTAAAGCGCGCAAGGTTAGAAGAGAAAATATATTCTCTATTAATACGGAGTAACTCTTCCTCACATTACCCATCCTCTAACATTAATATATATCAATTCTTACTAATTATACTTTTATAATTAGAGAAAACCCCATAGTATTATCAATAAAACATAAAGATAATCTCTATGGGTTTTAATTATATGTAATATACAACCGTACAAATATGGTTATGATTCATAGTTAATAATACAATTTAACCAATAACCTCTTTATATATTGTTTGCACTTCCACAATGGATTATGGCTGGTATCAGCCGTATGATCTAATACATAGTGTTTATATTGTGTGAGTAAATCTTTATACTCTGTCTTACATTTATTTGCACAGACTCTACGAGATAATTCCACATAGGAATTTAATAGATACAATTGCAGCTCGTTCTCTACACTACTACAGTGATTCATAAGATAATCACTCATATATATATGGGACTCTACTGTATCTGTCATAAAACGTCTACTGAAATTAGCCATTATACTACCAGCGCGTTGTACATAATAATAAAGGGGTTCATTTACTGTTACTATAATATTAGCATTTAAAAATAGCCTGAAAATAGTAAAATTATCCTCTTGAACTCTCCCCTTTGGAAAACGAACTAATACTGTCCCATTGAATAACTCAGATTTAAAAAGTTTATTCCATACTACATTGAGATCGAATGGTTCAGTTTTTAATAGATAATATCTCAACATATCCATGCCTGTGAAAGTTCGTTTATCATCTTGAACAGACATAGTATGTATACTAATATCATCAGCTTCTCTGTAGATATAGTAATTACAAGATACCATATCAGCATTGGTACTATTCGCTACAGTAAGCAATCTTTCACACATTGTATTTTCTATAAAATCATCACTATCAACGAATAAAATATAGTCTCCTGTAACATGATCTAAACCATAATTACGAGCATCGGAAAGCCCGCCATTTTCCTTATGAAAGACCTTTATGCGTTTATCCTTCGCTGCATAAGAATCGGCAATAGAACCGCTACAATCGGTTGCTCCATCATCGACTAAAATAATTTCTAAATTTTGATAGGTTTGATTAAGTATTGATTGAATACATTTATCAACATACTGTTCAACATTATAAATAGGAACAATAATAGAAATTAATGGCTCCATATACTTAATCCTTTCGATTTATCTTATAAGCAACAATATTATGTCCACAGCGTTGATCCTCAGGAGGCATCTGCATATAATCATCATACATATTGTCCAGGTATTCTCTCCAACAAGACATAACAGAGAATGATTGATCTTCAAATTCAATGGTAGTCATCTTCTCAAAATCCTGTTTAGGCAATCGTTCCTTTACACCTTCACCCCAGGCAATTACACCAACATACTCTGATTTAGTATAGTCATAAGATTTAGCCAAACGATCCATGATATCGATACAACGTTGTTTACCAAATAAACGGCACAATGGAACAATAACTAATTTACCTAAAGCATGAATAAGAGATTTCCCCTTAAACAGTTTAGCGCTAGCTAATGTAAGTATTTTTTGATAAAAAATCGATTTATCATAAATCTCTTTCATAATGGACATATCTTCACTAAATCCATCAACAGGGAAAATATCTATCCATAAATACTTGCTACGTAATGTATTAGAATATGTATTTTCACAAGGGATATTTTTATTGATGATAGCCGCATAGGTTGCATCTAAGCTATGATTGATAGGATTAGCAATTAGCTCTAATCCATCGTGATCGTAGTGCTCTTTTAACGTTAATAACCGTTCATAATCAGGTCTTGGCATGCAAACATCAATATCATCATCCCAAGGTATAAACCCTTTATGTCGAGCTGCACCTATTAATGTGCCATAACATAAACTATATTTTAAATTATATTTTTTGCAAAATTGGTCAAAATCCTTGAGAAGATTTAACTCTTCTAGCTGAACTTCTCGTAAAGATAATTGTTGCATACTCATCAAATCCCATACTAAATTACAGTAACATCGGTATCAGATACAAACTTATTGAGGACGCGTACCTCTTCAATCATATCTTGATGGCTCATCAAGAAGCTTTCAGAATCCTCTCTAATACATTTCAAGAACTCAACAATTCCATATCGTAAGCCTTCACCTTCAAATTTATAGAAGTACTTTTGATTCAAATTTACATCTTCAAAACGCATTTCAAAGAATTCTGTTTTCCACCAAGGTGCAGGTACATAGATATATCCTTTAGAGCCAGATATGACTAAATCACCCTCAGCTTTAGCATTAATAGCCACTGTAGCAGAAGCCATCGCATCATCATAAAGGAAATTAATTTTCGATAAAATATCGACATCATCAACCTTATGGCTTATAAAATCAACGCGGTTATAATTAAAGCCTAAGAGTTTAAAGATAGCCAATAACGGATAGGATGCTAAAGATAAAATACTACCACCCGCTATTCTAACTTGATTAGCCAAATCATCACCCAAAACTTGTGTAAAATTAGCCTCTACATTAAAGATTTTACCAATTCTCCCACTACGAGCCATGGCAATTAACTTATTAAAAGCAGGGCTATACGCTGTTTTTAAGCCTTCCATTAATACTAAGTTGGAAGATTTCGCCAACTCCATCAAGCGTAATGTTTCATCAAGGTCACTACTAAATGGAAATTCTGTTAATACATGTTTTCTAGCTTGTAGTGCTTTTTCAATATACGCACCACGTTTAGATAAAGGCATATTAATATATACCGCATCTACCTCATCTAGTAACTTTTCAGATGAACAAAATTGCTCTAAATCATTAAACTGATATGATTTATAGATAGTATCAGTCTCATCTGCCTCTGTGTACCCACCTATAATATCAATACCACTAACAAATTTAGACTCATCTAAAAATCTGTCCAAAATAACTTCATTACCAATAATACCTAATCTAACATTCTCGGAATTTCTGATTTGAGTACTAGAAATACCTTGTGTTCTTGGTAGGTAAACTACCTTACAATACTCATTTAAATAATCAAAATAGCCTTCCCAATCAGATCCAACAGTAAATATATCTACATTAAAACGTTTAATATCATCTATTTTTTGGCCAAAATATTCTTCTACTACGATTTCATCTGCAAAACCTGTAGCACGCACATTATCTATGCGCGTCATTAAAGAATCACGAACATTAAATTTGCCTCTAGATTTATCAAAATAGTCGGATGTAACCCCAACAATAAGATAATCACCTAATGCTTTTGCATTCTTTAATAGATTATAATGTCCCTCATGAAACAAATCATATGTTCCATATGTTATCACTTTTACCATATTATTTACCTGTAATCTCTTTAATGACTGATTTCATTGTTTCTACGAGCATTTTATTATCCTCAATGGTTGTATCACCAATATGAGCAACACGTAGTACATAGTCTTCATTAACGCCACCCGTAGGATTTACAAAAATATCATATTTATCCTTCAAAATTGTAAATACATCTTTAGCAATTGGTTGTTCAAAACGAATAGGTGTAACCGCATTACTGATAGTAAAAGCAGGAAGAGATACTGGTAATTCTTTAATTCTATTTCTGAAATCTTTTGCCACACTATCAATACGAGCTAAATAGTTTTCAAAACCTTCCTCTTCAATCAGATGTAATGCTTTATTCATTTCTAAGCATACCCCAACAGCAGGTGTGAATGGTGTTTGACCTCTTGTAAAGTTTTTTACATATTGGTTGAAATCAAAATAAAGATTCTTAATATGATTATTTTTTACACGTTCTTCATATAATCTATCACTAATTACAATAGGAGATATACCTGGTGCAATACAAAGGCCTTTTTGAGAACTCAAAATAGTAACATCAATATTATTACCAGCCATATCATAATGATCGATTAAGAACGAACTAATTGCATCAATCACTAAGTACGATTGTTTCTTTTTAGCAAAGTTACTTAATAAATTAATATCATATAGCTGTGCTGTAGAAGTTTCATCAATATTAGCAATAACAAAAGTAAATGCTTGTTCTTCTACTGCAGCAAAGTGTTTAGCAGTCAACGCCTCGCCATCTTCTAATTTAATTACTGTATGAGGAATCTCATGGAGTTCACATAAATCGACGAAACGTTGACCAAAAGTACCACCATTAATAACTAGTACATGGTCAGTTTCATTCATACAATTCATAATAGTAGCTTCTAATGCACCTGTACCGGAAGCTGTTAAGTAGATGGATTTATAGCTTTCTGGTGCATTCATAAACTTTTTGAGCAGTTTATCTGAGTCTAACATAACTTCAGAAAATTCTGTTGTTCTAAAATAAGGAACTTGTTGATGTCTTACATCAAGAATTTCCTTTCTCATTTGTGTTGGTCCTACTGTAAATAGTTTCATAATATAATCCCCTCTTATTGTTTCCAATATACTCTATAGTTATGATGCGGTACCTGGCGATCTTCAGGTGGTGCTTCCATATAATTATTGTACAAATGACTTAAATAGAAATCGCTATCTGTAAGTCCCCAAAACTCAGTATCCTCAAAAGGATATAAACTTCTATTATCAAACAAAGTTTTTTCGTATACTTCTCGTTTATTACCACTTGCACAATCGACGAGAACGCTTATATATTTCGAATTGGAAAATGAATAGTGTTGAGCATCTTGATTAATCTTTTTGATTAAACTTGTAGTTGGTAAAAAATGCATTAAACTAATAGCACCAAATTTTAAGAATGTACGAACATAACCTTTTAACTTTGCAAAGCTACCTTTAGAGTCTACATAACGATTGCTGAATGTAAACTTCATAGAAGACCCATGGAATAACAAGTTTAAAAATTGTTGATGTCTAAATATTTTTTGTTGTGCCTGTGTTTCATCCGGTAACCCATCAATTGGGAAAATATCTATAAATACACCTGCTTTATCAAAATTACGCCACAATGTATTATCAATCATAACTGTTTCTTGATCGAATACCTTTGCCATTGTATAGGTGTAACTATCATCGTTTTCAATAGAATATACTTGATATCTTGGATTATGGTCATTATATAACTTAATAAAGCGATTATAATCATCCCGTGGCATCATAATATCAATATCATCATCCCATGGAATAAAGCCTTTATGTCTAACAGCCCCCAACATCGTTCCATAGGCTAATACATATCGAATATCATGTGTATCACAAAAATGTGCCACATCTTTTAAAATATCTAAAGCGACACGCTTAATCTCCGAAAAACCAATTTCTCGCATCAAAAAATTTCTCCGTAATATAAATAGGTCTATTATTTAAAGAATTTTCTTTTTAGGAATAATCCACCCTTTTTCAACCAATTTTGAGGCTCCATAAAAGATACATTTTGTTCTTTATAGTCGATGTTATTAGCTTCAATCCATACGTCGAGCAATATTTCGCTTACAAAACCATAAATACGCGCTTCGTATGTATCGTAATTGGAAATATCGACGCGATGTTCGATTTCCTCCAAAATAGAGAACATCCACTCGCAGTATTGATCAAATAGGTCGCGGCGCATAACAAACATATTGAACATGTGCGCCCATGTGCGATTACAAACCTTTGTGAAAGCAGCGCTATATTCTGGATATTTTTCAGCGATGATTTGCTCTGCCGCATCAAGGCCGTCGCTGTGATGGGCATGATTATAGTGAGAACGGTTAGATTCAATATAATATTTACGCTTATCTGCTACCACAACAGGATACTCTGAAAGTAGTTTTTCCCATTCTGGACCTGTAAGAATTTGATTCTTTTTGTCCTCTACGGAACGCACCTCTTTGCGCGTAAAGTATCGTCTGTAATGAACAAGACCGATATAGTCCGCATCAAGGTTTTTCCAAGCCCAATAAAGGCCCGTCAATTCACAATAATTCGCATTTTTTGAGGAGATATTATCTCCTGTATGATCGCCGGTATAACCAATATCAGCTTTGCCTTCTCGACCTACATGAATTGGCATGTATACGGAATCCTCTGGCATCCAATATTGCTTATGTGTAGCTACTAAAATCTTAATATTCACTAGTACTCTCCTACATGAGTGTTGTCTCTCAAGTCTATCTACTTACCATATGAAAAATTAGGCTAACTCTTTTTCTACTAATGCCAAAGCGCTAGCAATAACCTTATCCATATCGTAATATTTATATTCCCCTAAACGACCACCAAAGATAACATTGGAAATCGTTTCAGCCTTTTTAACATATTTTGCGTAAAGATCTAAATTCTTTACATCATTTACTGGATAATAGGCCTCTTCGCCAATTTTCCAGTCTTTTGGATATTCTTTTGTTACATATGTAACAGGTTGTGTACCAAATTCAAAATGCTTATGTTCAATAATGCGAGTATAAGGAATGTCCCCTTCTGTATAGTTCACAACGGCAACACCTTGATGGTTTTCCTCTTCAAGACGTTCTGTTTCAAAGTGAAGACCACGATATTCTAAAACCCCTTCAGAATAACCAAAGTATTCATCAATAGGACCTGTATAGATGATCTTATCTGCCAAGGCTTCATATTCATCGCGATGTTTGAGGAAGTCTACACCTAAACGAACTTCAATACCCTCTAACATGCGTTCAATCATCTTGGTATAGCCGCCCATAGGAATACCTTGGAAACGGTCATTAAAGTAATTGTTATCGTATGTATAACGAACTGGTAAGCGTTTAATAATAAAAGCTGGCAATTCTGTACATTTACGGCCCCATTGTTTTTCCGTATAGCCTTTGATGAGCTTTTCATAAATATCTGTACCTACAAGGCTAATAGCTTGCTCTTCTAGGTTCTTAGGTTCACTTGTAATAGCAGATCGTTGCTTAATAATGATATCCTGTGCCTCTTTAGGAGTTCGAATATTCCACATTTTGGAGAAGGTATTCATATTAAACGGCAAATTGTACATTTCACCTTTATAATTCGCTACAGGGCTATTTACATAGTGATTGAACTCAGCAAATTGATTCACATAATCCCACACATGCTTTAAGGATGTATGGAAAATATGCGCACCATACACGTGAATGTTGATGTCGTCTTTGTTTTCACAATACAAATTACCTGCTATATGATTGCGACGATCGATAACAAGTACAGATTTACCACGCTTGTGCGCCTCATGGGCAAATACAGCACCGAATGGGCCTGCCCCAACTACTAAATAATCGTATTTCATTAATAGGCCCCTTTCGACTTAACGACAGCCAACACAGTTTTCAATAGATATACAATATCGATCCATACGGACCAGTTATGAACATACCAAGAATCCATCAAAACACGCTCTTCATAGGTAGTATCGCTACGACCGCTAACTTGCCATACACCAGTAATTCCTGGTGGTACAAGGTAAAAGTCGTTGATATAGTCGCCGTATTTTACGATTTCATCGCGCACGATAGGACGAGGACCTACAAGGCTCATATCACCAATGAGAACATTCCACAATTGTGGCAATTCATCAAGGCTTGTTTTGCGAAGAAATTTACCAATACGAGTAACACGAGGATCATCTTTTAATTTGAAATCCCGTTCCCATTCCTCACGAGCTGCAGGGTTTTCTTTCAAATACACCTCTAATGCCTCTTGTGCATTCGGCACCATGGAGCGGAATTTATAGCATGGGAACTCTTTACCGCCTTGGCCAACGCGCTTGTGACCAAATACGATAGGCCCTGGAGAATCTAGATAAATCAGTACGGCTACAATGGCTAAAATTGGCAAAATCAAGATGCCCCCACATACAGTAGCTACAATATCAAATATGCGCTTCATAATGCGGTTAGACTTGCGAGCCAAGTTATTTTGTACGCGCAATACAACGGCTTGCTCTTCCATCATGCCCCGAGCCGTGATATTACTTGTGGGCAAACCAAATAATTCAGGCACAAAGGCTACTCGTTTTACCAATAATTGTAATCGATTGATCAAAGATACTAACTTTTTAGGTTCTAAACCTGGTGCACAAATAAGAACTGTTTGTACACCTGTATCTTTGATAACATGTTCAACATCGGAAAAAGCACCTAAACATGGATATTCTTTAGCAATAGTAGAGGATTTAGGATTATCATCTACATAACCAATAATCTTGTACGTAGCAATTGGCATGCGATCTAAGGATTTCTTTACAAGCTCTGCTGTTTTACCTGCACCAACTAATAAAACTGGTATCGTTAAATATCCGGCCTTAGAAAGAATCTTGCCTACAATAAAACGGGAGCTAAAGATAAAGAGCAACATGAATAAGTACGCAAAGACAACAAATAATCGGGATACATCGTTGATTACGTGCCCTGTATACATGAGCACAATAGATACAACGACGCCAATAGTGATACTGCGGAATAGGTTTTTCATAGTATCCCAATACGGAGATACTACAGAATAGGCATTATTTAGAATCAATATAGCTAAAAATACGAAAGGTATAACGCCATATACATAGATTTCATCTACCTTAAAATGTGGACTCACCGGTAAAAATGGTAAATTTAAACGTAGATGATAAGCTGCTAATGTACCTAACACAATAGAAATATAATCAGCTATAAGCACTATAAATTTGCTAACAAGCAACTTGTTGTGATTATTATATCCATAACTATTCATACTAATACCCCAAACTATAAAAAAAGGTTGTTTTCTCAATACAATTTTCAAGAAAACAACCTCTAAAACATACGAATACAATGTACCAATATTTACTTATATTGTATCATATTCAAAAGTTTAAAACTATGAAAAACCATAGATTTTAGCTATCTTTTATGTAGTTTTTTGGAGATTTTCAGTCTATTTAAATCAGACATAAAAATCAATTAAATAATGCGTAAATATTTCCTAAATAATCTTGTAATTCTCATTTATTTTCAATTGAATCATGATGCCTATAACAATCCAAAACATGCGGATCCCCGATGAATTTCCCCATGTATAATCTATAGATCCAAACAAGAACAAATAGCTAATAAAGCCTACCATTATTGATAAATCATAAGGGTTTCTTGATTTAACATAATGTATCAAAGATTTACAGAATATAAAGAATGAAAATCCTAAGAATCCAATGAGGCCTAATATGCCAGATTCAGAAGCTATTTGCAATAGATTATTATGAGAATGGCCTAGATCTTGAGTTTCTTGTTTTAATTTATAGTGTTCTCGATATGTTTTTTGCCATAATCCAGGACCAACACCTGTTACAGGATGATCCATAATCATTTGCTTATCTGCTTCCCATACATAAATACGGCCCAAATTTGAACCATCTGTGCTTATATTAAAAGTACTTTCAAAACGAGCTACATAGGCTTGATTACTACTAAATGCATATCCTATACCTACAACGGCTACAAGTAGTACCAACATATAGCGAATATTAACAAAGCAATAGCGCAATGTTATGAGTATACCGTTAATGCCATTAAATAACCAAGAACCACGACTTTGATTACCCCACATCCCCAATAACATACCAAATAAAGAGAATACAGCTGATTTTCTCAGATATGAAGGAAATGCTTTATCATAAGCAGCAATTAAAGCCAATGGAAAGGCCAATGTTAACAACATGGCTAGCCCCATCATAGAGCCGTGAATAACACCACCTGCACGACCTCCTGGGCCTAAATTATAGCCCAATAGATACTGTGCGAAGGCAGATACAGCATCGATACCCATATATACAAAGAATACTGATAATATGGCGTATAATTTGCCAGAACTTTTAATAAATAACAGAATTGGTACGATGACTAATACCTTCCAAACCCAAATATTAAAGAA
>AZMM01019083.1_pt1 | contig 55906 bp, 42 predicted proteins | sample 87071 | NCBI WGS metagenome assembly AZMM01 (sample SAMN02316559, study PRJNA219732) | human gut metagenome | biome: human gut | host: Homo sapiens | place: USA: Comer Children's Hospital at the University of Chicago | collected 2012-02-10 | reverse complement strand
TGCTACATACCTATCAAGTCCAACCCAAGTATCGAATATATCATAATCTGCTGAGTCATAAACTATTTCTGACTGTGCATGAGTTCCTATACCTTTTTCGTATGCTTGGTATGAACCATCTTCATTTCTTATTTGTATTGTTTCTCTTCTTACTGATATATCCTTTCCGATTGCACCTGAACCTATTGTTGCAGATTTCCATGATAAATCAGATATATAAGTTTCTTCGCCTGTTATTGCTACTTTTCTTGTGAATTTTGTTGTAAATCCATCGTTGTCTGTTACTGAGTAAACAACTTCAAATACACCCGCTTTTCCTTGTCTATAATCTGTTTCTATTTGAATGCGTGAAGTTATATCTCCATCTTCAAAGTCTGTAGCAGTTATACCTTGAAGTAAGTCTACTTTTTCTTTTACATCAAATACTACTACATCATCACCTTTTATTACTGGTTTTGAGTTATATTGATAAACCTTTGTATCAGCCCAAGATGCAAAGTCACCAACTAGGTTTCCGTCTACATCATCTGCAACTAATACAAGTTTTTTAACTCCTGTAACATCTAAGTTTACGAATTCTGCCGGAGTATTTTTTCTTATTACATCAGAAGTGTAAACTTCTTTTCCATCAGCAAGTATTCTAAATCTTATTGTTGTGCTGTCCATGTCGTAGTTTTTATCAGTTCCTAAATATGTTGTGAAATAGTTGTAATTTCCATCTAAATTGTATACTATTTCAGCATTTGTTGCTGCTCCGATACCTTTGTCAAATGTTTTAACTTTTCCATCTACATTAAGTTTGATTTTGTCAGATGAACCAACTGCTGTATCTTTAGTAACAGTTCTCCATCCAGTTTTAGCAGATTCCCAGTTCATATCTGATAAATATGTACTTTTGCTGTAAACTACTATTGTTCTTTGTTTTGTTGTAACATTTGAATCTTTATCAGTTATTGTATATGTTACTGTGTAAGTTCCAACTTTATTTGGGTTAAATCCACCATTATCTACTACTACTTTGTTAGTTATGTCGCCATCTTCTTTGTCGTCAGCAACTACACCATCCATTAAATTGAATTCTGAGTTTTTCTTAACCATTGTAAATTCTTCAAATTTTAAAGTTGGGAATTTATCTCTTATTAATTTTTCTGCTTTGTCTAATTCAACTTTGAATAATTCATATGCTTTGTGATCTTTAACTTCTTCTCTTAAAGCATCTAATTTTTCTAACGTATTGTAGCTATCTGCTACTTCTGTTTTGTCGTCATTTTTGAATAAACCAGCCATTTTGTCGCTTAATTTATCTTCTTTGTAAAATGCTACTTCACTGAAACTTGCCCAGTCTCCGCTCGCTTGTACAAATTTAAACTTAACTCTTCTTGCTTTTACTTTGCTAACATTAAATTCGACAACGTCGCTTATTGCCCCAGAGTACGAACCTTGTCCCGCTAAGTAGAAGTCATCTTCTGATTCGCTTTCTGATACATATATTTCAAATTGTGTTGCAAAACCTTTGAAGTTTCCGTCACGTCTTGATGCATATGCTATTTTGTTTATTTCTTGAACTTCACCTAAGTCAAATGTTACTTCATTTTTAAATGAGTTATTATTTGGAGAATCTGTCTCCCAGTGAGTGTTTATTTTACCATCTATTGCATTAGTTATTACACTACTTTGATAATTACCTGCATTATTTTTTATAGATTTTATAGGTAATTTAAATTCTTTGTTGTATTCTTCTAAATTTGCAAATTGTCCATGTTTAGATTTTTTAACTTTGTAATCTTCACACACTGTAACATTTATTTTCTTAGTTGTTTCGTTGCCATCTTTGTCAGCTACTTTATATACAACTTCATATTTTCCTATTTTATCTTTTACAAAAGTATTTGATTCTACTTGAATTTGAGCTGTTAAATCTCCATCTTCTTGGTCATGTGCTTTAACACCTTCTCTTACATCAAAGTCTTGCCCAAGTTTTATATATTTGTCTTCTGCATTGATTTTAGGCTTAGCATTATTTGTAGTTAATTTTGGATTAACTATTATACAGTGGTCTGCTGTATTTCCATTTTCAGCATCAGAAACTTCAATTACAAGTTTTTTAACTCCTGATACAGGAACATTTACATAAACCATGTTGTCATAGTATCCTAAAACATTTGTAGATGTTAAAGTTTTACCGTCTGCTATTATTTTAAATTTGACACTTGAATTATTATTTGGGTTAATTGCCGATGGGTCAACCCCAAGTAATGCTTCAAATCTGTCGTATTGTTTGTCTGATAAATCGTAAGTTATTTTACCATTTGCATGTATTCCAAAACCTTTTTCAAACCTTTCAGTTTGTCCATTTACTCGACCTTGTATGTTAGAGTTTCTTCTTGGAGTACCCCATACAGTTGTTGCTGATTCCCATTTAAAATCTGATAAATAGTCATAGTCACTTACTACTTCTACTTTCATTCTTCTTTTAACAGTTGAACCATCTTTTTCAAGTATGTAATTTACTTCATAATTTCCATGTTTAGATGTATTTACATTACTATCTATTTTTAATTCACTTGATATATTTTCTCCAGAATTAGTAAATGCTTTTGCATATTTTTTAGCATCAAATTCTTCGTTTAATTTTAATGTTACTTTTTCTTGTTGGATACTTATACTTGGTCTTAGTGAATTTATTTCAACTTTGTCACCTGTATCTAAATTAATAGCATATGGTACAACCTCGTATTGTATCTCTTCGTCTGTATTTGTTGCTTTTGTATCTGTGTAGCTTGATGATGTTGTAAATGCTATTACTTTACCATTTTTTATTATTTCATAACCTAATAAATCATCTCTCTTATCTTGTGGCATATTCATGCTCAGTCTTATTCCGCTACTTGATTTTGATAAAGAAACGTCTAATCCTGTGTCTTTATCTTCAAATCCATTTCCTTCATAAGTTAAGGCTCTTGAATCAAGGTACCAAGTTTTTTGACCATCTGGATATTTTTCAAGCTCTTTTTTGCAACTCTCTGATAAGTTAAATCCATATTTTTCAAAATGTTCTGTTAAGTTCATATTTAAAACTTCTGATGCATATTTTGCGAATGTATCTCTCTTAGCTTGTTCATTGCTAATGCTTGGTTTTCTTTTTCTATAAAGTTTTTCAACTTCTGCCCAATATGTATTGTCCTTTAAGTGTAATTGCCAGAACATACCTAGTCTTTGGCTGTAGTCAAGATTATCAAAATTTGTTGATGCATCGTCTGGTGCCAATGAAGTTTGTATTTGGCTATATGGGACTCTATCTCCTGCACCATTGTTGATATATGCATTGTTAGCAAACATATTGTTTGTTATTTCGCCCCATTCTCTTTCTGATATATCCATTTGATGTCCAACCTCATGAACCATTCCCCAAAGTATACTATTTATACTATCTTGGTCAGTTCTAAGCGCTATCTCTTGAATACCTCTTTGTATCCCTACGTGACCATATGCAGCATATGCAGCTCCATAAGGTTGCATAAGTCTTATTGTTGTTCTAACATTTGTTGAGTCGTTAGTTGGATCAGATGGGTCGTCCTTTAATCCTGCAAAGTCAAATGCTTCTTGGATTTTATCGTTCCAAACTTGTATACTTTCCCCAACATCAACGCCCTCTTTTACATATACTTGATATGCTGCTTTTGCTGTTCCTGTATATAAAAGTCTTTTTGTATTAAATTCAAATATATCAACTGTTGTATCTGGATTTTTATCTAATTTTTCTTTATATGCTTTTAATTTTTCTAAAAATGCGTCTTTATCATCGCCTTCATTGTATAGTGGGAATTCTTCTCCACCATCTATACGCACTACTGGAGCTTTTCCTTGCTCATCAGCTGTGTATCTGTTCATTAAATAAACAGCCCCACCTTTTATAGATTTTTGGCTCCATGAATCACTATAAATTTCAGGAACTGTTATAACATTTAGACCTTTTTTAAGCTGATACTCTTTTTGCCAATGAGAAAAATGCCCCTCTTGTTGAGTAAATACTATTTGTGGAAGTTTTGTATTACTATCTGCTTCTACAAAAATTTTAAATACTTGTCCTGGTCTTGCTACTATACCTGTTGATTGTAAATCCGTCCCAAGACGCGACATTCTAAGAACATTTCTAGATTTTGAGTGAGTATGTCCATTTTGTGTAAGTGTAAATGTTCTATCAGTAAAATCTTTCTCTTCTTTTAATAATTCTTTTGCTTCATTTAAAATGTCCACAAATTGGTGTTTTAATGGATGTTTATTAACCTTTTCCTCTAAAGCATCTATTGCTTCTTGGCTGTTATATTCATCTTTTAATTTTACCATTGTTCCATCTGTAAAAAGATTATTTATAGTTTCTTTTACGTCGTCATGTTTGTATAGCCAGAAAACTGAACAAGCGGCTTGATTTAAGTTTCCTTTTTTAAATACAAATTTTAATCTTTTTAATTTAGTAGGTGTAAAGTTGATTTCTTTAATATCGTGGTTTGCTGGTTGCTCACCTGTCGCTATTAACCTAAAATCATCTCCTTCATCAGTATTTGATGCATAGATTTCAAATTGCTCTGCATATCCTTTTTGCCAATGCGGAGTTCCACCGTAAATCATAGTGTCTATTTTTGTAGACTCTTTTAGTGTTACAACTATCTCATTTTTAAAAGTATCACTATTAAGTTTACTACTTGCCCAATAAGTTTCCACCTCATCATCAAACGCTTTCATAAGATTTTGAGTTGTAGATCCATCATTGCTCTTAACGCTTGCAATCTCTGAATTATCAACTTTAAACACCTTGTTATAAGCCTCTTCAAATTTGCCATTCGTTTTTTCAAACTTTTTAATTTCTGCTTCTAAACTGTTTGCGTTGTTTTTTGATTCTTTGGTAGCGTCATCTCCATTTACGCTAGATGATTGATTTGCTTGAATAATTTTGTTTGATGTGCTGCTAGTTACTTCATCTTTGTTACTTAATTCATATGCTAAAACACTTGTTGTGCTAGCTGAAAAGTTAGTGACCATTGCCACAAGAGTTATGGTAGCTGCGATTTTTGTTTTGTTCATATCTCTCCTCCTATTTAGTTTTACCAAAGATGCATTATTTTTTTAGTTGTATTTTTATTATCAAGATAACAAATAATACTAATAACGCTTTATAATATACTTGTAAATAAGTATAAGTATGATTTTAATATATACAAATTTGCTTGTCAATTAATGGTTTAATTTATTTTAAAAAAAATTTTATTTTTATTGTAAATTTGTCATTTTTTAACTTGATTAATATAGTATTCATAAATAAATTTTATAATTTTAAAAATAAAATCTATAAAAATTGCAACTTCTAATTTATAATAGAAAGGATATAAAATTTTTTAATATTAAATTTTAAGGAGGCTTTCATCCATGAAACAAAGACCAAAAGCAATTGATGGTATACTTAGAAAATCTTTTTTGCGTGTACCTGAAGTCATTAGGGAATGTAGCGGGATAAATATTTTTGGCAAAAGAATTAAATCTCTTGTATTTTCTACTGACTTAGCTATTATAAAAAATGTAAATGCAGATGCTGTTATGGCAGTGTATCCATTTACCCCTCAGCCAATAATAACACAATCTATTATTATGGCTTCTGATATACCAGTTTTTGCTGGAGTTGGCGGAGGTCTTACCCAAGGAATGCGTGCAGTTTTATTAGGAACTAATGCTGAATTACAAGGAGCACTTGGTGTTGTCGTAAATGCTCCAACATCAGATGAAGTTGTGAGTTCTCTATCTGAAGCACTAGATATTCCAGTTATAGTTACAATTGTAAATGACCAAACAAACATACACGATAGAATTGAAGCAGGTGCAACTATTTTTAACGTTTCTGCCTCTGCTGATACACCTAGAATAGTAGCAAAAATTAGAAAAGACTATCCTGATTTCCCAATAATTGCAACAGGTGGTCCAACTGAAGAAAGTATAAGAAAAACAATTGAAGCAGGTGCAAATGCAATAACTTGGACACCACCTTCTGTTTCAGAATTATTTAAAGGTGTTATGAATAAATACAGAGATGATATAAATAATGTAGGTCATCATTAATTACAGGTGTTAAATATTATGGACTATTACGATTCTAAAAGCATATATAATTTAAATTACATACAAAAAACAGGCTAATCACATACACAAATGTGCGATTAGCCTGTTTGTATTTTTAATAAAAATCTATTTTTAAGCTTTTACAATACTCCATTTAGTTTTTGAGATGCTTTTATTTTCTGGATAAAAATCAATTTTTACCCCTTCAGTTATAACAATTACCTTTCCTGGTGAGAATTCTTTTACTTCCCTATCACCTTTAGTTGCTAACCAATTATGTTCAGATATATTTTTTATTCCTATAACACCCTTATGTTTAGCATTTTGAATTACTTTTCCAACTATTTTTTCTGGTTTAATATCTTCATATCCAATTATATTATTTGAAATTTCTACCCCTGGAGTTAATGGTAATATTTCACAATCCTCATTTGCAACACCTGCATATGAATAATCTATTCGAAGCATATATTTTGCTCCTTCAACTGGTTTTTTAGCTGCATCTTTATTTATTTCGATTATATTTTGTTTCTCTTCAAAATCTTTATTATCATGATTTTTTGATGGTTTTATATCATCAAATCCTTGTTTTAATCTTTCCTTTGTCTTTTGTAATATATTTTCTTTTTTATTTTGTAGTTTTAATTTTTCATCTTGTTGCTTAGTATTTTTAGAGTCTACTATATGTTTAAAGTTAGTAAGCATTTCTATAAATGTTGTATCTTCAAGTCTTGCCTCATATTCATCTATACCATCTACAAAACTTTGTCTAAATATCATTTTTATATCATCAGAATAAAATCTATTCCAGTATTTTATAAGTATAGAATGTATACCATAAACCGGCATATTACTCTTATCTTTATAGCTATAAACAAACACTGGATGTTCGTAAGCTTTTAATTGATCTTCTTTTGTATAATAAACCTCATTTAAAGTTTTACTTCCTTCAAATGGATCACTTTTAAATAAAAGTCCAAATACTATATATGCCATTGTATGTTTATCAGAATTTATATTAGGTCTAGATTCTTTTCTAAGTATTTCTGGGGCACAAGTTTTTTCATAATTCACTTCATAGGAGTCATCATTTACTGAAACTATTTTTTTATCGTTTAAAAGTTTGCATTCTTTATTTTGAGTTATTATTATATCTTCTCCTGTTATTCCATTAAAACAGTATCCCATGCTATGTACACTTGCAAATAATTTGCATAATTCTATACAAACACCTAGATTTTCACTTATACTGTTGAATTTTGCATTTCCAGAGATATAATTATTTAAAATTACTCCCTTTGTACTTATTAATTCATTAAAATTCTTTGGTTTTACTATATCAATATCTATATTATTTTCTATATCGACAGCTACTTCTGGAGATATAGGTTCAATAGCTGGTAATATTATTGTCTCATCCTCATATCGTGATTCATTTTCTTCTTTTGTTTCAACATCAGTAGAATCTTCTTTGTTGTCTTCAATTTCTAGTTCTATTTTTTTCTCAACTGGAAACTCTGCTAAATCCATTGCCCATTCTCTTTGTCGAAGAAGGTTTTCTTTTTTTATAACCTCTTCATTTTTTATAATTTCATCCATTGTCGAATCACTATCTATCTCAGGTTCTTTATTTTCAACTTCTTCATTTCTAGTTTTATTTAAAAATAACAAACCATCATCATCGTCTTCTTCAGTAGTATCTTCAAGAATAGTAATACCTTCTTCATCGTATTTTTGATTCTGCTCTTCCATTTTTAAATCATTGTCATTACTATTATCCACTGGATTTTCATCTATATATTCTATAGTTATTTCGCCATCTTTTTCATTTTTATTTTCTTCATTTTTTTCAACTAAATTGTTATCTAAAGTATTCTCAAATATTTTACAATCTTCTAATCCATCAGCTAAATCATTGTTTTTAACTTCGTGAGTCCATTTTTCATTATCCATTTTTTCACCTCCCACAAAATTCGATTAGTCCCATCCATCTTCAAGTTCTAATGTTTCTATAAATTCGTCATCAGATACTGTGTCTTGAACTATTTTTACCATCTCTTTTTGCTTATTTCCCTCCACATCTTCATAATCTAATTCATTTTCTTCATCACTAACTATAGTCATACTTTTACTTGCTATTTGTGAAGATGTTACTGCTATTGTTTTTATCAATTTTGCAAGTTGAGATGAATTAGCTGCTTTGACTACAAGCTCTTTATTTTCTGTAAATTCTTCTAAAACACTTTCATCAAAATAATCCCCTATTCCAAGGGCTATTTTCATTCCGTATTTATACCAATTATTATTTTTTAATTTTTCTAATCCCTTTTTATAATTGTCAGTTGGATATCCATCCGTCATTAAAAATATTACTGGTGCATAACTTAAAGATGGTGATTTTAAAAATTTCTTTCTTGATAACATAGATGTCAATTCTTCAAATGCCATACCTAAATCAGTAATTCCATTTGCGCTTAAATCCTTCCAACTGTTATTATCTTCTACAATCATTGGTTCTGATGTTATCCATTTGCAACCACTTGAAAATGAAAGTACTGCATATTTTAACTCTGTATTGCAACCACCAACCCCTGCGAGTTGTGGTATTATCTCTCTCATTACTCTATTTAAATCATCTATTTTTTTGCCCTTCATGCTCTCTGATGTATCAATTACAAAAAATATAACCATACTTTTTTTCGTAATTGGCTTTGCTTCTAAAGGGTCATAATCTTCAAATTCAAACTCAAAATCATTTGACATATTACTTTACCTCTCTGATATCAAAATTATCTAAAATCCTCCGCCTTTTACTTCTAGCTCATTTACAAGTTGTATCTTGCTCTTATTTCCACACCATGCACAAGTTGCAGTATCGCTTCCATCCCAACAAGTTATCTTGCCACATTTTCCACAAGTAAAAAAGCTTTGTGCTCCACAATGAGGGCATCCTGGATATTCTTCATCAAATATAAAACTTCCCTTTATTGTACTTTCTGATGAAAATTTTTCTTTTTGAGCAATTCTTTCATCTATTTTAAAGGCCCATGTCATTCTCCAATTCGGTCCTTCTTTTTGTATTCTTGCTCCAAAAGCCTTTCTATTTTTTTGGCATTTTATCATCATTACTTTTGCTTCCACCGATATTCCTCCTAAGCGAAAATATCAAAATTTAATTATTTAATATGTCTTGTAACCTTCTTTTTTCTGCTTCTTTAATTTGTATATTTTCTTCTTCTTTCTGTTTATCAGCAAGATTCTTATCTTGCTCATCTGATTTTATTTTTTCTATTTCTTCATATTGTTTAATACTCGAATCTAGTTCTATTTTTTTTTTACTCAATTCGTCTTGTTCTCTTTCTATCTTCTTTAATTCCTCTTCTAAAGCATTTCTTCTCTCTATTAATTTTTCACTGTATTGTTTTAATTTCGATTTTTCCAGCGCTACTTTTTTCCAATTTTCTATATTTACATTTCTCTCATTTTCAATTTGTTTCTGTTTAAAATCAAGCGTTACTATTTTTTTCTTTGAAAGTCCAATTTGTTCATCTATTTTATTTAGCTTTCTTCTAGTTTCAAGTCCTTGTTTTACACTTTCATATGCATCGCTATTAAATATTATTGAAATTGATATATCGTCCTCGCTACCATCTCTTGAACGTTGCTCAAATAGTCTTCCTAGTCTTTCTTCCATCTCGATTCTTTTATCAACTGTATCAAGTCCATCAAGTTCCATTGCTATAGCTTGGTTATAATCTAAGAAGTCATTATCATCTGCGAAAGACTTAACAAGTCCATCTGTCGATACCATTATAGAAAATGGCATCTCATCAAAGAAATGTGTCACAAATCCATTAAATGAATCAGAACTGCTTAATGATGTAGTATAATTTGCTTTGCTATTTTCATCTTCTATCGGAATATAAGCTTTTCCGTGTTTGTCGATTACTACAAAACTTCCATCTCCTATAAGAAAACCAAAATTGCATCCTTCCCCCATAACACCTACTAGTAAAGTTGTTCCATATATTGATGCTATTTTATCTTCATTGAAATTCCCATCTAAATATTTATCTATTTCTTCTTGAGTTATTGGTTCATTATTTATATCTTCTTGTATTTTTTCATGCCATTTTGTTATCAGCATTTTTATAATTCTATCTATTAAGTATTTTTTATCTTTGTTGTAAGCATCTACAAATTTTTCGTAATTATCATTCATATATTCATAAATACTATATTTAGCTGCCTCTACTGCAAACTGAGAACCTTTTGCACTTCTAAAGTGTTTTTTTGATCCATGACCGTCCGCAACAGCCCCCATTACATACTTGTCATTGAAATCTAATATTGCAGAGTCTTGACACTCTGTTTTGTTATCTATATGACTTTGGCCTATTGTAATAGCGCTTATTCCACTTAACACTGTCTCCACCTCCTAGGCTACTTATTAAATTTGCTAGGGTAATATCCCTAGCAAATATGAATTCAAATTAATCATCCCATCCGTCTTCAACATCGAAGTCTTCAACAAAATCATCGTCATTATTTATAGTATCTTTAATAGTATCTGCTAATTCTTTTTCTTTTGTTCCAAGAACATCTTCTGGCATTATTTCACGTCCGTCTTCATCGTTAGTTAGTGTCATACTTCTACTTCCTATTTGTGAAGATGTTACTGCTATAGTTTTAACTAATTTTGAAAGTTGGTCAGATGTTTTAGCTGTAACTACTAGTTCTGGATTCCCAGTAAATTTCTTTAATAACTCTTCATCAAATTTCTCACCTAATCCTAATGCAACTTTTAATCCGTATTTATACCAATTATTATGTTGAAGAGTTTTTAAACCTTCTAGTGCATCATCTGTTGCATAACCATCAGTTAATAAGAATATTACTGGTGCATAGCTTAGCGATGGAGCATTTAAAAATTCCTTTCTTGAAAGTTTATTAGATAACTCTGTAAAAGCTTCTCCTAAATCTGTTAACCCTTCTGCTTTAAGTCTTGTCCAATATTGATAATCATCAACTGACATAGGCTCTTTTGTTATCCATTCACAACCACTAGAAAACGTCATAACAGCTAGTTTTATATCTGTAGTTGCACCACCTAGACCTCTTAATTCTGGCAGTAATTCTTCCATAGTTGTATTTAATGTTCCTATTTTTTTGCCGCTCATACTTCCTGATGTATCAACTAAAAAGAATATAACTAAGTTCTTTTTAGATATTGGTTTTACTTCTAGCGGGTCAAAATCGTATTCTTTAAATTCATCTATTGTAATTTCATCATCTTTATGTAAATTTAGTGGCATATCTTTGCCTCCTCCTTCGTGTTTAAAATATTCTTCATTTATTAATTTTTATAATTTTGCTATTATACTTTTTCCGAAATCTATTGTCATTCCTTTTCCTAAAGCTCTTGTTTTTCCTGGTTCAACTTCTTTTATTTCACCGTTTGGAAGTGTACATTTCCATGTATCTTGTGTGTTATTTTTTATACCCATTACACCTTTGTGTTTTTTATTTTCCATTATAATAGCTGTTACTGTGTTAAAGTCATCATTTCCTTTTGCAGTAAAGCATCTATATAGTTTTTGGCCTGCAAATACAGGTATATCTATATCATCGAATTTAATTGATAAGAATTTATTTGAACAGCTTGGACATATATACATTCCATCTTTATTAACATAAGCATTAGAGAATCTAACTCTTCCACATTCACAATGAATTATATCTGATCTAAGTCTCACAAATAATTTTTGCCATTCATTTTCGATTATTCTGTGGTTAGGATTTTTGATTCCTGTTGTAAATGATCTTATAAATGCATCTCTTATATATTCTGGATAAACTCTCCATAAGTTGATTACATTATCATGTACGCCCTTAACAGGTCTGTTAGACGTGTCTTCTGGGTCATATATAAATACAGCTTCTTTTCCATAATGTTTTAAGTCTGCTGCTTCATGTAGACAAACACTTTTTAGTACCTTAGCTCCTTCAAGTGGGTCATGTCTAAATAGTAATTTAAATAATACAACTGCTAAAGAATATTTATCAGTTTGAACATCTGGTTTAGCTATACCTCTTACGACTTCAGGAGCCATATATCCTGGCATCCCAGCTATTCCATAGTTATCTCCTTCTGGAGCGATATTATCACAGTCACAAACTAATAAATCTCCAGTTTGTACATCTATGTAGAAACCTCCGTCATTCAAATCTTGATAACTTTTCCCATCTCTGTGAAGTTCTCTGAATGCAATTACTATATTTATAGCAGCATTCACTACTGCTTCTAAACTTGTAAATTTAACAGGAACTTTTTTAACTTGATTTGTTCCTTTTATTTGCTCTATTTTATAAGTATTTAATATATCAGTAAGACCTACATAATTTGAAGGAATTAAATCCATTAAGTATCCAAAACTACCATTTTGTTGTCCTTCTGTTAAATATTGTGGCCATAAAAATTTATCACTTGGTGATTTATCTTCTATATTATTTCTTATATTAGTTCTAAATGCATTAGGTTCTCTTAATTTATCGTAGAAATACCATTTTAATGCATATTTTTTGCCCTTATATTCCACAAGATAAACTATACCTTGTGCTCCACTTCCAAGCTCACCTATTATTTTTGCCTCATCTCCATATTCAATCTTAATAGATGAACCTACTTTTAATTCTGCCATTTTATCTCACCCTTTTCTTTTGCTTTATTAATATTTTAACTTAATCTGATTAAATAGACATTTTGAGTTGAATTAGAATTTAATGTATAACCTGTTGAAAAATAAAACGTTTTTATTGATGCCTTGCTGATTGCATTTGATATTAAACTACAAGCATCTTCATTTTCTTTTAGATACAATTTAAAATAGATATTCTTGCTTGCATTATTATTTTTTATATTATTTAACTTATCTACTAAAAATTTTTCTAATTCATTTCTACCATTTAATATACATTTATTCTCATAAAAGAAATTATTCTTTAAACTATCGCAAATTTCTAGTTTATCAAAGTTTCTATGATCTTTAATAACATCACTTTCTCTTATATTAAAGTAGTCATACCTAACATATTTAAATCTTTGTGATAAATTGATATTCCATGTCACATCTATATGATACCAGTCTTTGTCAATTTTCACCATATTCCAAGCGTGTTTTTGCGGTTTTTCATATTCATTCCATGAATCACCGAACACTACATTGCAATTTATCCTTGCTAAATCACAAAGTTGTTTAAAAGCTTTAGATATTCCATCACATACGGCTTGCTTATACAAAAAGCTTCCCACAATTGTATGACACTCAAAGTCATCTTCGCTGCAGTTATATTTATATCTTACATTCTCCAATAAATACTTATGGATAAATCTTTCTCTTTCCAACTTGGTATTTATTGTTTTGAGTTTTTTCTCTAAAGGTTTTAATTTTATATTTATTTCATTCATTATTTGGTTTGCTTCTTCTTTTCTATAAACATATATAGGCTCAATCCATACATAGTTACCAATTTTAAAATAAGTTAATTTAGATGGATGAACAAAAAACATCATAGGATTATCCTTTATTATCATATAATATATCTCTCTTACAATGTTTTCTGTTCCTTTTAATGATATTTTCTTTTCAAAGTTTTGCATTCCAAAATAAAGCTTTTTATAAATTTCTCTACCTTCTTTATCTAACTTACTAAAATAATATCTCATAACTTACCTTATTTTTCTTCAACTACATTTGAGCTAATCCAATATCCATCTTCTCCGTTTAAATAAACCTCATACCAAGTTCTTTTTTTAGCTACTACTGCCTTTCCTGTTGTATATAAAGTTTCATCTCTTTTAACTACATCAGCTATATCTGAGTTTATATTGGCTTTTTCTCTTATATTAGCAGCTTCTTCAGTAACTCTTACAATTTTAGGAACTACTGTTATGACAGAGCCACTAATCCAGCCCTTGCCGTCAATCATTTCTAGCTCATACCAAGTCTTTCCGTCTCTTTCATATGATTTTCCTGTTAAGTAAACGACATCATATTTTTCTACTTTTCCAACTGATTTAGACTCTTTATTTGCAGTTCTTCTTACATTTGCTAAATTGGCTTTTACACATCCTCTTTCACTTTCATATACGCTCGAAGATATTCCTTCAACTACATTTCTAGATATCATAGTTATAATATTATCTTTATCGTATACAAGTCTTGGTTCATAAACCCCACTAACTATAAATATAATACAAAATACTATTAATGTTTTCGCTATTTTTTCATTTTTACTATTTCTAGAATTCAAGCAATTACTCCATTTATTACTTATACTTCTATACTCTTCTTTATAGTTTCTAAGCAAATTATTTAATTCGTTATACTTATTAAAACTTCTAACTGCACCTTTTTTTAACTGAATTTTATTAGAACCAATTTGGTTTATCAAAGATATATATTCTTTATTTATATTCTTAAGTTGCATATCTTCTTTTAGTTTTTTTAAGTTTTTAAAATTGCTCATTAATATTTTTATTCCTAAAATAAGTCCAATTATATCTAAGAATAATATACGTTTAAAAACATATCCTTCTTTTAAAATAAATAAATATGAGAACATAACTGATAAACACGCAAGAAATACGACTATATTTAAAAATCCATTAAAGAAAATATTATGCCCTTTTGAGTTTATTATATAGTCTTCATTATGTTGAATGTCATTGTCTATTGTATTGAATAATTTATTATACTCAAACTCTAATTTATCTACCTGACTTTTGTTAAGTCTTTGTTGATTAGTATTTTTTCTATGATTGTCAGAGTGTTTATTTTTATCATAACCCTCTTTTTTATCATTATTTTTTTGATTGTTTTTCTTAGTATTTTTTGTCTGTTCATTATGTTTTTTGGTATTGTTATTAGAATTTATATTTTTATTTTGAGATATTTTTTCCTTTTGTTTTATCTCTTCAAAACTGATAATTTTATCAGTCCATTTTAAGCCATAGAAAAAGCTGTTTAACAGATAATTTATTCTCGATTCACTTATCTCATTACCTTCAAAAACTCTTCTAGCTTTTTGCTTATACTCTTCCTTATTGAAATTATTTTTTTCAGCTTCTACTAAAGGTTTGACTGCTCCACTATTAATTGCATCTATTACCCAGTTTATTTCTTTTGTATTTCTAGGCATTAAATCACTTAATATGGAGTACATGATTTTTTCATTTAGAAATGTATCTATCCCCTTATGCTCATATATATATCGTAAGGATTCACTTAGATTTTTCTCACTTCCCATATACGTATATTCCTCCAAAATCCAATAATCTTTAACATATTTTTCTATATTCTAATCATACTTTAAAATATTTGTATTATCAATATCTATTTAGTCGGTTTATGTAAAACATATTAATATTAAACTCTTATATTTTAAATTTACACAAAAAGTAAGCGAAAATATTATATTATTTCCGCTTACTTTTAAAATTTTATTCTATTCTCTTATTGTCGCTTTTTCTCTTATTTGATCTACATACTGTGGTTCAATATGTGTCATGTCTATAAATTCCTGAACTGAATTAAATCCGCCTAACATTTCTCTTAAAGATACTGCTTTTGCTGCAGTTTCTTCATTAACTCCTGGAAGTTTTAATAATTCATCCATAGTACAGAAATTTATATTTATTTGATTACTTTTACTTATATTTTCTGCATCTTTATTTTTTTTGCTGTAAGATACATACTTGCTATTATCAAGGATTTCTTCATTATTTTTGACTATACTTTCATCATAATACTCACCCTCAAAAGGATTTGTTTCAGGTTTATTTGAAACTGTATCATAATCTCTATATTCTATATTTGAGTGATAAGTACTGTCAAAATGTGTGTCATTCCCGCTACTTTCAATATAATCTTTGCCTTTATATTGTTTTTTTACATGTTTTCTCATCTCTTCTAGGTCTTTTTCTTCTATTCCATTAGTAAGTATATAATCTCTTCTTATAAGATATTCTTTTCTAACCATAAATGATTGGATAAGGCCTATTAATAAACTTGCTAACCACACTACTACGGCTATATTAGATAATGTACCAAAAGGTAATGTTGCAATACAAGTTAAGGCTACAACATAAACTAAAAAATAAAGTATTCCTGTTACTTTCCATTTAGTTGTTCTCGATTTATTACCTATATAAAAAAACGATATAAATGAAAGTCCACAGAAAGATAGTATAATCCACCAAGAATTAAGAATTTCCCATAATAACCCTCTTCTTGTTACTGTCATATTATCACCCTCTTAAATTTTAAATTTGTAATTTTTTTAATGAATCTTATTTATATGATATATATTTTTTAAATATTATGTTGCTCTAGCATTTGCCAGTTATCATAGTGATCTATCAACCATTGACCTGATGATTGTACAACTATAAATTCCATATATTCTTTTTGATATTGAGCTCCTTTATCTTGTTTATATATATTATATTCTATAGTTGCTGATACTCTATACTTATTGCCTTCTCTTTTCATGCTATTTTTAGTATATCCAACGACATCTACTTGAGTACCGTTTGCATATGTTTTAGGTATAGTTTTTGATAATTGTTTGTATAGATCTCCTGATGAAGTTAGATAATCACTTACATAGCTAATGCTTCCATAATTTCGTGCATTTCCGTAATTCTCCAAATATCCTTTTACAACTAAGTCTACTTCGCTATTAGAATCTGAATTACTGTTGCTATCATTATTTGATGATGCAATGTCACTCTCTTTGAAAGTTAATCCAACGCTGTATATTTCATCACCATCATACATAATTCTTAAAGTTGTTGAACCTGCTTGATTACCATATAATATACATTTGTTTCCGTCATAAGATAAATCTGCTATGCTTGAATCATCTAAAGAATAAGATAATTCATCATTTTCAACATCATCACCGCTTAATTTTACTTTTAATTGTGCTTCTTCTCCTACTGGAAGTACATAACCACTTCCACTTTTTTGAGCATTAGAACTTGGATAAATACTTTCAACTGCAACATCATCACTATCATTGCTATCAACATTTCCAACTCCAATATTTATAGTCTGTATTTCCTTATCATCATAGTATATACGAAGAGTCGTAGTTCCTTCACCAACACCTACTAATATACATTTATTATATGTTTGTTTTTGGTAATTACATACCTTATTATCATCTAATGAATAAGATATCTTATTTTTATCTATCTTATTTTCTTTCTTGGCATCAAAAGTAAGATTAAGCTCAACTGTTTCACCATCTTCTATCATATATGTAGTTCCATTTAATTTAGTTTGTGGAGTAAAATAGAAATCTGAAACCTCTACATCTCCAGGTCCTCCAGATAACTTAGTTATACCTAATCCTAAAATTATTAATAATAACGGTATTAAAAGTAATAATTTCTTCTTGTTTCCATTTGAATTATTATACTGATTTTGACTATTTCTGTTATTTAAATTATTGTCATTAAATTGTATATTTGTATTTACAGGTTCTTGTCTATATTCTTCTTTTTGTTGATTTAAAATTTCATCATAATCAGGTTCTTTCTGTTCATTATGCTTATTGTTATCATTAATACTATCTTTAAATACTATTTCTTTTTCTAAATTAAGCTTTGGTTTAGAATTCTTTTTATTTAATTTTGCTTTATACTCATCTAAACTATCTACCTTTGTATTAGTCCATCCTAAAGCATATGATAAACAATCTAAAACATATTCTTGTCTCATCTCTGTAACATAATGATTCTCAAATACATCTTTCGCCTTCTCTATAGCTTCTTCATTTGTATTATTTTGATTTAGTAAGATACCTACTATTCCTGAATTAATTGCATCCATTACCCAACTTGTTTCAGTTGTAAACTTATTAGATAGTAAATCCGGTAGTATAGCTTTTACTTTATTTTGATTTAAAAGTGCATCTTTTCCAAATTTCTCGACTATAAATCGAAGTGCCAAACTCAAATTTTCTTCTTTTATTTCAGCTGCCATTTTCTTCTCCCCATTATATATATATTTCTAATTTATATTATTACATAATTATAGATTTTTTTCTATATTTTAGAATCCTAAAAGTAATAAAAATAGCCTGTATCCGTCAATAAATCAAATACAGGCATTTTTTACAATTTAATTTTTTAATTTTAAGGTTTTATACAGTTTCAACAGCTTCTAATGTCGTTTTTTTTATCCAACTACTCTTATAATAATAAGCTGTCATAGCTATATTTGTAAGTATCCATGTTAATGGGTAACTTGCATAAATTATTCTTACATCTTTTACAATTCCCATCATTACAACAAGCCAACCTACTCTAAATCCACACATGCAAACAAGTCCGATTAACATAGGTACAAAAGTTTTTCCAGCACCTCTAAGCACCCCTGATAATATTTGATTCATTGCATATATAAAGTATAGTGGAACTATAAACATTATAAATTGTGAACCGTATTTTACTACTTCCGAATCAGTTGTAAATACATGTAGTATTGGAGTTTTAAATATCATAATTAATCCTCCTATTAATACAGTCATTCCTACACATATTTTCATACTTAAAGATTTACCTTTTTTAACTCTTTCAACATTTCTAGCTCCGATATTTTGTCCGATAAAGTTGCTAGCTGCCATAGCAAGAGCTTCTATTGGCATGTATATAAATCCTTCTACTTTATAATATACAGTAAGTGCTGCCATTACATCTAATCCGAATAGATTTACTTTTGATTGTACAATTATATTTGAGAAACAAATTAATACAGATTGTAATCCTGTTGGCACACCTATTACTAAAATACGTTTTAATATTTCCTTATCTATTCTTATTTTACTTATATTAAGTTTGTATACTTCATTGCTACTAATTAATTTTATAAGTATTAAAACTGCAGATAATGTTTGTGATAATGTTGTCGCTAGTGCTGCACCCATTACTCCCATATTAAAAACTATTATAAATACTAAATCTAGTATTATATTTAATATACCTGCTGCACCTAGATAATAAAGCGGCGTTTTACTATCTCCCATAGCTCTTAGTATTCCTGTTCCCATATTATAAATCATCATAGGAATCATACTCAAGAAATAAACTCTAATATATGTAACTGCATATCCTATTACATCATCAGGAGTATTTATCATTTTTAAGATAGTTTCCGCACTTAATAAACCAACTATCATTAATACTATACCTGATATAAAGCTAAGCCCCATTGTTGTGTGAACTGTTTTGAATACTTTTTCTTCGTCGTTTTCTCCAAAACATTGTGATAAAACTATACTTGATCCATTTGATAAACCTATAAAGAAGTAAATCATAAAAACAACTACTAAGTTACATGTTCCAACCGCTGCCAAAGCATTAGCTCCTACAAATCTTCCAACTATCGCCGTATCTACTGTGTTGTATAATTGTTGAAATAAGTTTGAAATTAAAATTGGAATAGAAAACAATATAAGTTGTTTTGAAATACTCCCTTTAGTCATTTGTGTTACTGCCATTTTTCTCCTCCTTTATATTCCCACAAATCAAATTTATTTTTAATTAATATATGGTATCACCATATAACAATTTTCATTAAATGAATACTTGTTCATATATCATTTTACACTATAATTTCAAATTTTAATATTCCAATTTGTTATTACAAAAATCAGGAGAGTATTTCTATTTTAGATACTCTCCTTTAACAATTTAGATTAATTTTATTTTTTCTCTACTACTACTGTAAACATTGGTGTTGCTGAATATCTAACTTGTTCTTCTTCATTAAAAACTCTTTGATTTATATTTTCATCTATTCTAATTATATTAAATCCAAATTTAGATAAATTATTTCTATCCCATTCAGGTCTTTTTTCTTTTGAAAGTGGAAGTCCATAAGATACATTAGTTAAAGAAACGTTACTCACAGCATATTCAGGATCCTTTTCATAAATTTTTTTATACTTAATATCTGCCTGTTCTCTATCTTTTCGAGCTTGTTCATCATGCAAGTATAAATACCAATTTGCATCAAAATAAACCATTCTTCCGTCTTTTTTTAAAATTCTTCTACAACCTTTAAAGAAATTTTCTATCTCTTGTAAGTTCCAAGTTACATTTCTAGATATAATTAAATCGAATGTATCATCTTCAAATTGAAGATTTTGTACATCCATACTCACAAATTCTACATCTACATTATAATTTTGGGCATTTAATCGAGCTTTTTCTAGCATTGCTTCTGTCATATCAACACCTGTAACATTATGACCTGCTTTTGCCATCAATATTGAAAATTCTCCTGGTCCACATCCTATATCTAATACTTTTAAACAACCTTTCTTATCAACATTTTCTAATATGGCTTGTGTCCAAATTTCATTTTGATTGCATTGCAATTCTGCATTATTTTGTTCTGAATAAGTCTGCGAGCGATTTGTCCAATATTTTTTTATAGAATCTGATATATGCTCAGAACTAAAATCACAATTTTCATCTGTCTTTTGTGCACTAATCATGAACATAGGAGTAGCCCCATATAATAGTTTTTCTTTTTCATCCCATACTCTATCTATTATATTTCTTTCTACTAATAAGTTTTTAAACCCTATTTTACTCAAAGTTATCTCATCCCATTGTGGACGTATTTTATCTTCAAGTGGAAATTTATCTTTTACTATGTATTCTTCTGGCCCTTCAAAAGATTTATAAGCACTACCATATTCCTCTATACAAAGCTTTCTTCTTCTATCATTTTCTATTTTTAATTCTTCATCATATTTATCTAAAAACCAATTTGCATCAAATATTAATAATTTTCCTTTTGGTTTTAATACTCTATGCCATTCTTTATATGCTTTTACTGGTTCAATTAATGTCCATGTAACATTTCTATTTATAATTAAGTCAAAAGTATTATCCTCAAATTCTAAATTATGGCTATCCATTTGAATAAATTTTGGATTTACTCCATTCTCTTTTGCATTTAACACCGCTTGTTCTAACATATTTTCACTACAATCTATACCTACTACATTGTGACCTGCTTTTGAAAATATTATTGAAAAAAATCCTGGTCCACATCCTATATCTAATATATTTAATCCCTTTTTATATCCAATTTGCTCTTCAATTAAATTTAACCATGCTTGTGGTCTAAAACTATTTAATTCATCTTTTATTATGTTACTATATCCATTTGCATGGTATTCCCATTCTCTTTTTATCTTATTTATTAATTCCAATTTGACCCCTCCCTTATTAAAAACTTAGAAAAACAAAAAATCCATGAATGGATAGATGTTCACATCTTTTTCCTTCATGGATTATAGTTCTCTAATTTATTATTTTTTAGATATATTATTATTATACATGATTTCTAACAATAAATCATTATATATAAATCACAATTTTATTATTTATCCAAATATAAATTGACAATTTTATACAATTATATTATTATTTAAACATAATAATATAATTGTATAAAATTGAGTTATGAAGGCTCTATTACTATCAGAGATAGTAGTGGGCCTTTTTTTACGCTTTTTTATAATTTTTAGCAGAAAGGAAGTGATTATAATAAAACATATGTTTAATATATTAAACTTAAAAAAACTAATAAGTGGCTTAATAATCATCTTGGGAATTACTTTTGTTTCTTTTGCTCTAATGTATATATCTCCTGGAGATCCAGTAGAAATAATGATGTCATCTAATGGTTCTACAGTTTCAGAAGAAGTAATTAATCTAAAAAAAGAAGAATTGGGTTTAAACAAATCTTTTTTAGAACAATATGCAACTTGGTTAAAAGGTGTTGCAACTGGAAATTTAGGTACTTCTATAAAATACAATAGGCCTGTTAGTCAAGAAATCTTATCCAAATTGCCTGCAACTTTATATTTAGCTTTATTATCTTTAATAATTTCTATTATTATAGCTCTGCCCATAGGAGTATTTGTAGCATCAAATAATAATAAAATATCTGAAAAGATAATACGAATTTTAAGTCTATTTGGTCCTTCGATGCCATCATTTTTTATAGCACTCATACTTATGTATTTTGCTTGCTATAAATTTAGACTTCTTCCTGTATCAAATGACGGACCGAGTGCAATAATTTTACCTACTATTACTATGGTTGTTGGTATAGCATCAAAATTCATAAGACAAATTAAAAGTATTGTTTTAGAAGAGCTTAATAAAGAATATGTCATTGGTCTTAAAGTCCGTGGAGTATCTAAAAACCAAATTTTATTTAAACATGTTTTAAAAGGCTGTGCCCTTCCAATAGTCACAATGCTTGGTCTATCTTTCGGAAGCTTATTAGGTGGGGCAACTATAGTTGAAACCGTCTTTATGTGGCCAGGTATTGGTAAATATGCTGTTGAAGCAATATCAAGTAGAGACTATCCTGTAGTACAAGGATATATTGTTTGGATGTCTCTTATATTCTTACTTATAAATTATCTAACAGATAAATCATATTATTTATTTGACCCTCGTTTAAGAAGAGAGAGAGGTGAAAATTCAAAATGATAGATGCAACATCTGATAAAAAAAGTAAATTAATGAAGAATTCATCCAAAACTAGTTTTTCAAATATAATGCTAGATAAAAAAAATAGAAAGATATTAATTTATTCTACTTTAATATTAGCACTTTTTGTTCTAGCACTTATTTCTGACAAAATTGTACCTTACGACCCAATTAAAGCTGATTTAACTACTGTTTTACTTCCACCAAGCAGTACACACTTTTTTGGAACAGATAATTTAGGAAGAGATTTATTTTCTAGAGTTATATGTGGTTTAAAAACTTCTCTATTTTCATCTTTGATTATAACTGCTTTTATATTTTCATTTGGTATGATAATAGGTGTGACTGCTGGATATTATGGTAGAATAATAGACGATATATTAATGAAAATAACAGTTATATTACAGTCTTTCCCAAGTTTAATATTAGCTATAGCTGTAGCAGGTATGCTTGGACCTAGTTTAAAAAATACAATAATAGCTATCTGTATTATTAACTGGACAAAATATGCTAGAATGGCGAGAAGTTTAGCAATTTCAGCAAAAGAATCGAACTATATAAAATCTGCTTTGTTATGTGGTGCAAAAGGGTATCAAATTATACTAACTGATATTATTCCAAACATAGCTTCTACTCTACTTGTTATGGCTATGCTAGATATCGGAGGTATGATACTAGAAATTGCGGGACTATGCTTCTTGGGATTAGGAGCACAACCACCTACTCCAGAATGGGGACTTATGATGAATGAGGCTAGAAAATATATATACAATGCACCTTGGATGATTATTTTCCCTGGTATTGCAATATTATCAGTAGTATTCTTGTTCAATCTTTTGGGTGATGAATTAAGAGATAGATTTGATATTAAACAATAATCAAAATTTTTTTAGTTAGCTGAATACTTATTAAAACAGTATAAAATTTTTTAATTTTAGATAAAGAAATATATATTTAAGGGGGTAATTTCACAATGAAATTCAAAAAATTAATAGCTGTATCTAGTGCATTAATTATGTCATTAGGACTTTTAACAGGATGCAGTAGCAGTAATAGCAACTCTTCTTCAGAAGGAAATACAGGAAAGGATTCAGCAAAATCTCTAGTATTTGCTGATACCCAAGCTCCTAACAACTTAAATCCACATCAAGATTGGAATGGTTGGTACGTAAGTAGATATGGTATCGGTGAAACACTTTTTAAATTAGACGACAAACTAAATGTAGAACCATTCTTAATCGATACATATGAAAATACTGATGATACAACTTGGGTATTCAAATTAAAAGATGGTATAACTTTCTCTAATGGGAATAAAGTTGATGCAGAAGCTGTTAAAGCATCTCTAGAAAATACTATAAAAGAAAATGACCGTGCTGTAGAACTTTATAATATAGATAGTATGGAAGCTGATGGATTAACACTTACTGTAAAAACTAAAGATGCTAACCCTGGTCTACCTGCTAGTTTATGTGAGCCAATGGGAATAATAGTGGATGTAAATGATAAAGAAAACAGCGATACAAATCCAATATGTACTGGACCATTTGTTGCAACTGGATACAAAGAAAAAACTCAATTTGATGTAGCTAAAAATAAAAATTACTGGGGTGGAGATGTAAAATTAGACTCTGCTACATTTAAAGTTTTAGCTGATACAAGTGCTCTTGATATGGCTACTAAATCTGGGGAAGTTGATGTCGCTGTAAGTATGCCTAATTCTAGTTTAGACGATTATAAAAATGATGATAACTACACAATATCTAGTAACCCTGGTTCTAGAGCTCAAATGTTATTCTTAAATTATAGCAATAAATTTATCCAAGACAAAAATGTTCGTGAAGCTATAAGTTTATGTATAGACAGAGATAAATACAATGAAACTTTAAATAAAGGTGGTTCTACAGTTGCAAAAGGTTTATATCCAACTTATGTTTCTTACTGTGGTTCAGGATATGAATTTAATGTAGATAAGGCTAAAAAATTATTACAAGATGCTGGATATAAAGATACTGATAATGATGGAATATTAGAAAAAGATGGCGAAAAACTATCTCTAAAATTAATAACTTACTCTACAAAAGCTGAATTACCTACTTTCAGTGAAGCTTTAAAATCTCAACTTGCTGAAATAGGTGTAGATTTAGATGTTCAAATAGTTGATAATATGACAGATGAATGTCAAAATGGTAACTTCGACATCTCTTTATGGAGTTTCACTATGTTACCAACAGGTGATCCTCAATACTTTATAGATATAGCATTTACTTCTACTGGAAGTAGTAACTACGGAAAATACAGCAACAAAGAAGTTGATTCTCTAACAAAAGAACTTGACTCTGAATTTGATACTAAAAAACGTGATGAAATAGCTACTGATATAGTTAATAAAGTAATGGATGATTACGGATATATAGCTATAGGACATGCTAACTATACTTACGTCATGAATAAAAAAGTTCAAAATTGTGTAGCAAATCCATCTGAATACTATCTACTTGATGCTAATGTAGATATTCAAGAATAGGAGTGAATGTAATTTGCTTAAAATAGATAATTTAAACATCTCTTACGATAGTGTCCCTATCGTAAGGGATGTTTCTTTAAAAATAAATAAAGGTGAAATTTTGGGAATCGTTGGCGAAAGTGGTAGCGGAAAAAGTACTATTCTTAGAGCTATTATGAATATTTTAGGGAATGATGGGGAAATTGATAGCGGTAATATTACTTTTGAGGGAAAAGATTTATCAAAAAAAGAAAATCAAAATATATATGGAAAGGATATTTCCATGGTATTTCAACAAGCCACTTTATACCTAGATCCAATTACTATAATAGAAAAACAATTCCTTGAAATTATGAAACATAACAAAAAAAATAAAGCACAAAAACATCAAGAGATTATAACATTGCTTAAAAACCTTCATCTTGAAGATGCAGAAAGAATACTAAAAAACTATCCTTTTGAACTCAGCGGTGGTATAAATCAAAGAGTATCACTTGGACTTGCTATGATAAACAAGCCAAAATTAATATTAGCCGATGAACCTACATCTGCTTTAGATGTTACTGTTCAAGCACAAGTTGTTCAAACACTAAAAGAGCTTAGAGATAATTTTGATACAAGCATCATAATGGTTACACATAATATGGGTGTTGTTGCAAATATTTCAGACACAATTGGTGTTATGTATTATGGTCATCTACTTGAAATCGGTCCTAAAATGGAAATTTTGAAAAATCCTCAACATCAATATACTAAGGAATTATTACAATCAATCCCAACTTTAAATGGAGATAAGCCAAAAGGTATAGATGGTAAAATTCCTGAGTTTGGTTCTGTTATAGAAGGATGTCCTTTTTATGATAGATGTAGCATATGTGATGCAAAATGTAAAACTACAAAAACTAAATTAACTGAAACCTCAAATGGTCATTTTACATCTTGTTTAAAATATGCGTACCCTGAAAATAATACTTACCTGGGAGAAGTACTATGATATTAGATGTAAAAAGCTTAACTAAAACATTTGAAAAGAACAACACTGTATTTACTGCAGTCGATAATGTAAACTTTCAACTAGACAAAAAAGAATGCCTTGGCATAGTTGGAGAAAGTGGCAGTGGAAAAAGTACAATTGCAAAAATGCTAGTTAAACTTCTAGAACCTGATAATGGCGAAATTAACTTTTTAGGAAAAGATTTAGTTACTCTCAATAAATCAGAACTTAGAAAAACTAGAAAAGACATACAGATGATTTTTCAAAATCCTATGGACTCTTTTAATCCACGAAAAAAACTCAAAACAAGTGTTGGGGCTGGATTAAAATATACTTTGAGTTTAAACAAAAAACAAATTGAGGAAAAGGTAGATGAAGCATTCAACTTAGTTGGACTAAAATCAGAGTACAAGGACAGATATATAAATAAATTAAGCGGTGGTGAGTGTCAAAGGGCAGCTATTGCTCGTTCAGTGATAATTGAACCAAAATTATTAATTTGTGATGAAATCACAAGTGCTCTTGATGTTTCTGTACAAGCTCAAATTATTGATTTATTAGTTCAATTAAGAGAAAAAATGGATATGTCATATATATTTATAACTCATGATCTAACTTTAGCAAGGTATTTGTGTGATAGAATACTTGTTATGTATAAAGGTAATGAAGTTGAAAGTGGAAATGTGAAAGATATATTTGAAAATCCTATGCACCCTTACACAAAGCTTCTACTTTCATCCATAATGACAATAGATAATATTTATGAAAAGAAAAATATAAATTATGAAAAACTAGAACATTTTGGAGGATGTAAATTTAAAGATATGTGCCCAAATAGAATGGAAATTTGTAATTCTTGTAATCCGGAAATTAGGGAACTTGAAAATAGAAAAGTTAGATGTCATATGTATAACAAATAACCTATTTTATAAATATGATAACTAGAGGATTACTTTATATTATATATTATATTCAATAAAAATTTAAGCCACTTTAAAAGTGGCTATTTTTATTATATTTAAATATAATACTAATGTTAAATAATATTAATCAACTATCTCAACATGTCTTAAATCTCCAAATGCTCCTATAACTCCATCTTTTTGTATCATCAATCCAGCATGATTATACATAACTCTACAATCTTCAGTAACTCTATACTCTCCTAAAATATTTCCATAAAAATCTTTAACACACCCTATTAGATCACCTTTTTTAAGTAACATTCCGGCTTCTACATCTGAGTACCAAAGTCCAGTTTGATTACATGTTATATAGTCAGTTTTTCGCCAAATAAATTTCACTCCTGATGACTTTCTATCTTTTTTATCTATAACTTTAAAATAAGCTAAAATTAAATAAATATCTTCAACAAAAGCTTCATAATCAATTCTATCGCATTTATTAAAAGCTCCCCTTTCAAGCAATATAGCTGGAATACCTTTAGTTGTTGCATAGCTATAAAATCCACCCTTTGCTGTCGATGCAATTAAATGATTAATTGTTGTTGCCTTTGCCACTTCTAATGATAATTTATTTACCTCTTCACTCGCTGCAACAGGAAAGAAAAGACATGGTAATAAAGGTTCCTCACCTCCACCGCTATGAAGGTCTACAATAAAGTCCGCTTCATTCATAATATTTTCTTCAAGAAATGCAGCTAATTTTTTACTAATTGTTCCTTCTTTATCTCCTGGAAAAATTCCATTCATATTACCGCCATCTTCTGGTACAAATCTTTCATGTTTCGAAAAGAATCCTTGAGTATTTATACAGTGCAAAATTATAATGCGTCCATTTACTTTTAAAGGATCTATTTGTTCTGAAAGAATACTGCAAGCTGCAACTCCTGGGTATTCTCCTGAATGAATACCAGCACTTACAACAATTGTTTTACCTGAATTTATACCATTTATTACAGTGACTGGTATATCATACTTTTCATCATATGGATGCATCGTAAATTGAATTTTTTCTCCTATATCCACTTTATATCCTAACAAACTCCAAACTTTGTTTTTCAATTAATTAAACCTCCTTTTTTGAACCTACATAAATATACCCACCCTTCTTCCTTATTTAATAATAGTATTCTTTAAAAATTTCTCCTTAAGATGCTAAAGATTTACGTATTTCAGGATTTGATACTAAAAACTTAATCAAAATCGGTATAAATATCAGTTGAATTATCATTCCAGGAACTGCTGTTGTAACTGCTGTTACAATGTACATTATAGGATTTATATCTGGTGCAAATGTAAGTGATGCTAAAAAAGCTCCAAATAATGCAAAAACTCGTCCTACAATCATTGCTGAAATAAGTGATAAATAGATTTTATTTGTTTTAGAAAATACAATTCCAGAAATAAGACCATAACCACAAAGCTCTAAAACCATTATAGGCATAGTTGGTAAAACTGGTGGCATCCCAGTTAAAAGTCCACTTAATATTGGTGTTATAACTCCAACAATAGCACCACAAATTGGTCCCAGTAAAAATCCAGATATTAATACAGGTATATGCATTGGTAAAAATATAGGTCCACCCATATTAAATACGTGAAAGCACATAGGCAATATAATGCCAAATGCTATAAATAATCCTGATAAAATTAATTGTTTTGTTCCTATAGTTTTTTGGTTCATAAAAATTTCCCCCTTAAAATTTTTAATTTATTTTGTTAAAACTATGTAATAAATACTATCATCTTCAAACGCTTTTTCTACTTTCAAACCAGCATCCTCAAATATTTTCTTTTGTTCATTTACATCAATAAGTCTCGATTCACTAACTCTTTTATCTGTATTTTTATGCATATTATTTAAGTATTCTCTACTATCAGAATGTGCTATAATAAGTTTTCCACAATCTAATAGGTTTTTCTGTACCAATTTTTTTATTGTATTTGTCTTATCTTCTAGATGTGGAAACATTGAATAAAGCACTATCTTATTGAACTTTTCATCTAAATTATCAGTTTCTACATTTAATAAAGTAAATTCTATATTATTTATATCGTTGAATTTTTTTCTTGCTATATCCAGCATATTACATGATATGTCTACAGCTTTCACACTTCCTTTTGGGCTTAATTTAGCCAAAAATGGAATTAGTACACCTGTACCAGTTCCTACATCTAAAATATAATCATCTTCTTTTATATCAAGTTTTGATAAAAGATAATTTATCTTTGTTTCATCAACTTTAATAATATTGTCCCAATCCTTTGCAATAGAATTAAAAAAGTTTACTTGATTCATAATCAACCTCCATATATAAAAAAGTCCATGAAAAAGTATTTTTACATACTATCCTTCATGGACTAATTTTTTCATTATTTATTTTATTTAATATTAAAATCTCTCTTTTGGCAGGATAATGGCAATTCCAAATCACACTCTTCCATTAAATCTCTATCCAATAAGATAATCTGAGTATCTCCATCAGCAACTATTTGCCCGTTTTTCAAAACTATAGTTCTCTCACAAGTATCTAATATCATATCCAAATCGTGACTAGCTATTATTTTAGTATAATCAAAACTATTTAAAAGATTGATTAACTTTCTTCTTGCTTTTGGGTCTAATGCAGATGTTGGTTCATCCATTATAAGTATTGATGGTTCCATAGATATAGCTGTTGCAATGGCTGCCATGTTTTTTTGTCCACCTGACAATCTGTACGGAGCCCTATTTTTTAACTCTAATATTCCGACCTTTTCCAAAGACTCTGTAACTCTTTTATCAACTTCTTGTCTACTCAATTTATAATTTTTTGGACCAAAAGCAACATCCTCGTATATACTAGTTGTAAAAAGTTGATCCTCGGGATTTTGAAATACAAATCCAATATCTTTTCTTATTTGTGCTAAGTTTTTCTTATTAACCTCTAGTGAGTTTATTTCTATTTTTCCGCTTGAAGGTCTGTTTATTCCAGTTAATTGAAGTAATAAAGTAGATTTTCCTGCTCCATTTGAACCAACAATTCCAAGTGATTGACCTTTATGTAATGTCAAATCGATACCTTTTAATGCTTCATAACCATCTGGATATTTATAATATAAATCTTTAATCTCAATACTAATATCTCTCATTGCATATACTCCCTGTCTCAATTATTTACAAACTTCCTACAACTAAATCTCCTATAAATAGTGGTATATTTATAAATTTAATTATTATGAAAAATAAAATCCAAAATAACATATACATAAAATCTTTTAAAATCATTTTATCATTAGTAAATGTAACATATTCCCCATCAAATCCTCTTAAAATCATCGCATTATATATTCTATCTGCTCTTGAAAAACTTCTAAGCAATAGATGTCCTAAAAGCGAACCCCACAATCTAAAGTGAACACCTTTTTGGTTTGGAGCTCTTAGCATATAAGCATTATATACTTCATTAACACATTCTATAAGTACAAATATATATCTGTACATAAATACTATTTGATTTGTAAAAACCTTTGGAACCTTAATATCTCTAAGAGATTTTGCAAGTCCTTCTATACCTGTCGTGCAAATTAATAAAATACCCGCAGTAATAGTAAGCATCCCCTTTACAAATAACGATACAAGAGAAATTGCCCCCCAAGTTATAGGGACAATTCCAATATAAAATGCTACTGTTCTTTCAAATATAAGATTAAAAACTCCTAATCCTATTATGAATGGTAATCCAATAAGAGATGCTTTAAAGACCAATTTAATAGGTATATCAGCTAAATATATTATTAATATTGGGTAAATTACAAATGGTATTAATCCTGAAATATTGTATTTTTGAAAAGATACAACAAATAGTATATACAATAAAGTAACTATTAATTTTGAAACAGGATTTATATTATGTATAACGCTCTCTTGTTTTCCCAAATCGTCAATTTTATTTAATTTATATATAGAATCGCTTAAAGTCGACATTTAAAGCATCTCCCTCTATTTACTAAGCATGTTTTTTAGAATTATGATTTGAACTATTCTTAACCTTGCTTGCTCCAAATCCTATTAATGCAGCAAGTCCAAGTGTTATAGCAGATCCAACTATACCAGAAACTGTAGTTCCAGCAGTGTTTTCTGAATCTGATTTAAATGCATAGTCAGGTAAAAATGCTGTAGATTCTTGAACAGAACCTAATGCATCTGATACACCACTACTTCTATCTAGTTCAGTACTTCCTGTTACTTTTTGTATTGACCACTCAAGTCCATCAGGATTTGCTGATGCAAATAAAGATAATCCTCCACCTATTAAAGCAGCTACAACTACTAAAACTAATGCAACTTTTTTAACACTTACATTTTCTTTTACAGTACTTCCATCATATCCAACAAGTAGTTCTGGTTTTGCATTATAAATAAATATAAGTACGCATCCTGTTAAAACACCTTCAACTAAACCTATTGCTAGATGTATTGGTTGCATTAAAACTACAAATGTACTAAATGGAAGTTCAGTTACACCTGATAACATTGTTTCACACACTACTCCAAATGCACCAAGTTGAAGCGAAATTACGACTGATACAATAGATGCTATCATGATTTTTGTTGGAGTAAATCCACTCTTTAATATTTTTTTATAAATGAATGGGAATCCTATAAAACAAGCGAAAAATCCCATATTAATCATATTACAACCAAGCGCTAAAAGACCTCCATCCGCAAAGAATAGACACTGAATTACTAATACCGAAGCTATTGTCAAAAATCCTGCCTCAGGACCTAATAATGATGCTAAAAGAATACCGCCACCTATATGACCACTTGAACCTGTACCTGGTATTGTAAAGTTTATCATTTGTGATGCAAACACAAATGCTCCAAGCACACCCATCAAAGGAATTTTTTTATCAAAACTGACTGATTTAGGACTGTTTAGATCATCAGAATCCCCTTTTGATAATTTTGTTGCAGAATAAGCTAGTGTTCCTGCTGCTGCAACCCACATAACACCACCAACAGCTGGTGATAATAAGGCATCTGCCATATGCATAACTACCATCTCCTTAAATTAAAAATAAAAAAACCACAAAAACATATGGTTCTCAAAGAACCCCTAAGCCTTCGTGGTTTAATTTCTTTATTTATGTTTTTATGGTCTATTTAGTTAGATAGTAGCACTATGTTTTTTTATTGTCAACTAATAAATAAATTAGATGAATTTTGTAATACGTGTAATACTTATTACTATATTTTTATTTATGTTAACTTAATAAGTATATAAAATTATTTGTTAAATTATACCATTTTTAGTTGACATAGTTTGTAATTGTATATATAATCTAAGTATAAAATTAAGTTATTGATAATAAGTGTTTGAAAACATGTAAATTAGGTCAGAAGACTTTTAGTCTTCTGACTTTTTTAATTTTATAACTTAATCATATTCTACTTTCCCCAAAAGATAGAATATTTATTAAATAACCCTGCCTTATACGTGACAGTATAATGTAATTTAGCCACTTTTTAAGTGGCTATTTTTTTATCTAAAAAATCCATAAGTCACAAATAATATTATCTGCATCTTATGGATTTTCTTTCCGTTTATTCTACTTTAATCATATTTATTTAAAACTGTAACACTTTTTAATCATTGTAAAACTTTAATTTTTTAATCACTATATTTCTTTTGCTATTAAATCTCCCATTTCTTTTGTCCCAACTACTTCACCAACACCATTGTAGATATCTTTTGTTCTATATCCTGCATTTAGAACATTTGTAACTGCTGCTTCTATAGCTTTTGCTTCTTCTTCTAATTTAAAGCTATATCTAAGCATCATAGCTACTGATAATATTGTAGCAATTGGGTTTACTACATTTTGGCCTGCTATATCTGGTGCGCTACCATGGATTGGTTCGTACATACCGAAGTCGTCTCCTCTAACTGATGCTGATGGTAACATTCCTATAGAACCTGTTATCATTGAAGCTTCGTCTGATATTATATCGCCGAATATATTGTTAGTTACGATAACATCAAATTGAGAAGGGTCTTTTACAAGTTGCATAGCTGCATTATCAACATACATATATGATAATTCAACTTCTGGATAGTCTTTTGCAAGTTCGTTTAAAACTTTTCTCCATAATTTAGAACTATCAAGAACATTAGCTTTATCAACACAAGTTAATTTTTTATTTCTTATCATTGCTGTTTCAAAAGCTTTTTTACCTATTCTTCTTATTTCATTTTCATCGTATTTTTCAACGTCATATGCGAATTCAACGCCGTTTTCTACTCCTGTTTTTCTTTCACCAAAGTAGATTCCGCCTGTAAGTTCTCTAACAACTACAAAATCTACACCTTTTTCTACTATGTCAGCTCTAAGTGGTGATGCTTCTTTTATACTTTCATGCATTGTTGCTGGTCTTAAGTTTACAAATAGTCCAAGGCCTGATCTAAGAGCTAATAGACCTTTTTCTGGTCTTTTTGAACTTTCTATATTGTCCCATTTTGGTCCACCAACTGCACCTAATAAAACTGCATCGCTAGCTTTGCATGTATCTAGTGATTCTTTTGGTAGCGGTTCACCTGTTACATCTATTGCAGCTCCTCCACCTAATACATTTGTACATTCAAATTTGTGGTTGTATTTTTGAGCTATTTTATCTAAAACTTTTAATCCTTCATCTACTATTTCAGGACCGACACCGTCCCCTTTTATTACTGCTATTTTAAAATCCATCTATATAATCCCCCTGGTTGACTTCTTTTTCCCTTATATATTTTTATTTATGTAAATATCCATCTAAATATGGTTAATCACTTTTTTCTTATTTATTTTTTTCTATTGATTTAATTAAGCCACCATTTTGAATTATATTTTGCATAAATTCTGGGAATGGTTCTGCTTGATAAGTTTCGTTTTTAGTTATATTTTTAATTACACCTGTGTTGAAGTCTATTTCAACTTTATCCCCTTCTTCAATACCTTTTGCTGCTTCATCACATTCAAGTATTGGAAGACCTATATTTATTGAGTTTCTGTAGAATATTCTCGCAAAAGTTGATGCTATTACACAAGATATTCCACTTTCTTTTATTGCTATTGGAGCATGTTCTCTTGATGAACCGCATCCAAAGTTTTTATTTGCTACTATTATGTCCCCTTCTTCTACTTTTTGAGCAAATTCTTTATCTATATCTTCCATACAATGAGATGCTAATTCCTTCATATCAGGAGTGTTTAAGTATCTCGCTGGTATTATTACATCTGTATCTATATTATATCCGTATTTAAAAACTTTTCCACTTGCTAACATATTATTTTTCCCCTCCACAAACTTCACTTGGTGATGATATTTTTCCTGTTATTGCAGATGCTGCTGCAACTGCTGGACTTGCTAAATAAACTTCAGATTCTGTATGACCCATTCTTCCTACAAAGTTTCTATTTGTAGTTGATACTGCTCTTTCACCTGCTGCCAATATTCCCATGTGTCCACCTAGACAAGGTCCACATGTTGATGTTGAAATTGCAGCCCCTGCAAGTACCATATCAGTTATATATCCTTTTTCTATTGCTTCAAGATAGATTGCTTGAGTTCCTGGGAAAACTATACATCTTACATCATCAGCAACTTTTTTACCTCTCATTATTTCTGCAGCAATTCTCATATCTTCAATTCTACCGTTTGTACATGAACCAATTACTACTTGATCTATTTTTATATCTTCAGTTATTTCATCAGTAGTTTTTGTGTTTTCTGGTAGATGTGGAAATGCTACTGTTGGTTTTAATTCACTTAAATCTATTTCAATCACTCTGTCATATTCAGCATCTTCATCTGCTTCGTATACAGTTGGATTTTTTTCGATAGTTTTGCATGGATGAGCTTCCATATATTCTTTAGTTTTTTCATCAACAGGGAATATACCATTTTTAGCCCCTGCTTCTATAGCCATATTACATATTGTGAATCTGTCATCCATTGATAAATATTGAACACCATCTCCGGCAAATTCCATTGACATATATCTTGCTCCATCAACTCCAATTTCCCCGATTATGTGTAAGATTATATCTTTACCGCTTATCCATTTAGCTGGTTTATTTTTAAGGACAAATTTGATTGCTCCTGGCACTTTAAACCAAGCTTTTCCTGTTGCCATACCAGCAGCCATATCAGTTGAACCTATACCTGTTGAAAATGCACCAAGTGCTCCATATGTACAAGTATGTGAGTCAGCACCGATTACTACATCACCACATGTTACAAGACCTTTTTCTGGTAATAAGCAGTGTTCTATACCCATTTGTCCGACATCAAAGTAGTTTACAACTTCTTTTCCTCTTGCAAAAGTTCTAGCTACTTTACATTGTTCTGCACTTTTTATATCTTTGTTTGGTGTAAAGTGGTCACAAACTATTGTAACCTTAGTTTTGTCGAATACTTTATCTATTCCTAATTTATTAAACTCAGTTATTGCAACTGGAGTAGTTATATCATTTCCTAATACTAAATCTAGGTTAGCTTCTATTAATTGTCCTTTTTTTACTTCATTCATCCCAGCGTGTTTTGCTAAGATTTTTTGTGTCATTGTCATACCCATTGGCGTATCCCCCTTATTTCTTTCAATATATTATCTATTTACCTGTATTTTCTCAATTAATATTTTTAGTAGGCTATAGTATTCGCCATAGCCTACGATTTTTACTTTATATATTTAATCTTAGTTTACATCCATTTTTATATAGCTCTTATTAATAGCATTCATAAGTGCGCTTATTGCTGCTGTATTGATGTTTTCAGATATTCCAACCCCGAAATATGGCTCAGTACTTCCAGTATCAATTTGTATATAAGCAACCCCTTTAACGTGTGAACCTTCACCAAGAGCATGTTCATGATAGTGAACGAATTTATAATTTTTAAGTGATTTTAACTCTTCTTCATCTTGTTGCATTAAAGCATTACTAAATGCATCTACTGGACCATTACCAGTTCCTTTTATTGTATAATCATGTCCATTGAAGTTTATAACTGCTTCTAATAATAAATTATTAGTTTCTATATTATTGCTATCAACATCAAATGAGTCAGAATCAACAGAACTTATTTTGTATTTTGTTAATTTATATGGTGTTTCAATATTGATGTACCATTTTTCGAATAAGTTGAATATTTCTTGTGGAGAAAGTTCTTTACCCATTGAATCTGAACGTCTCTTAACAACTTTGCCGAAATATTTTTGCATAGCTTTTGGCATATTGTATCCAAATTCACTTTCCATAATATATGCTGCTCCACCTTTACCTGATTGAGAATTTATTCTTATGATTTCTTTGTATTCTCTTCCTAAATCGTGAGGATCTAGTGGTAAGTAAGGAACTTGCCATACATATTCACCTCTAGATTCTCTAGCTTTCATACCCTTTCTTATTGCATCTTGGTGCGAACCAGAGAATGCAGTGAAGACTAAATCACCGACATATGGATGTCTTTCATGTATAGGTAATTTTGTACAGTCTTTATATATTTCTGCTATTTTATTTATATTTGAAAAATCAAGTTCAGGATCTACCCCTTGAGAGTACATATTCATACCAACTATTAATATGTCTAAGTTTCCTGTTCTTTCTCCATTTCCAAATAAAGTGCCTTCTATTCTATCAGCCCCCGCTAATAATCCTAATTCTGCAGCAGCTGTTGATGTCCCTCTATCATTGTGTGGGTGTAAACTAATTGATACACAGTCCCTGTTTTTAATAGTTTTGCTGAACCATTCGATTTGGTCTGCATATCTATTTGGCGTTGTCATTTCAACAGTTGATGGTAAGTTTATTATCATCTTATTTTCTGATGTTGGTTGCCATACATCCATAACAGCCTCACATATTTCAAGAGCATAATCCATTTCAGTTCCTGTAAAACTTTCTGGTGAATATTCAAATTGGAAGTTTGTTTCTGGATATTTAGCTGCCTCTTCTTTAATTAATTTTGCCCCCTTAACAGCTATTCCTATTATTTCTTCTTTATCCATATTAAAAACTACATCTCTTTGTAATACTGATGTTGAATTGTATAAATGGACTATCGCATTTTTACATCCTTTTAATGCTTCAAAAGTTTTTGTTATTAAGTGTTCTCTTGATTGAGTTAAAACTTGCACTTTAACATCATCTGGTATTAAGTTTTCATCAATTAATTTTCTTAAAAAATCATACTCAGTTTGTGATGCTGATGGAAATCCAACTTCGATTTCTTTAAATCCTACATCTAACAACATTTTAAACATTCCCATTTTTTCGTCTACGCTCATTGGTGTAGGTAGTGATTGATTCCCGTCCCTTAAATCTACACTACACCAAATAGGTGCCTTTGTTATATCTTTGTCTGGCCATTCGCGATTTGTAAAGTTTTTTGGTTGAAAATTTGGTTTCACGTATTTTTTATAATTAAACTCACTATTTTTCATATTTAAATCCCCCTGTATTAATTATTTACATTGTGTATTTCATAATATTCAGTATATTCTGATATTTTAATCGAAGTTTATTTCATTCCCCAGTTATTTATATTACTTCGTACAATTAATTATCATACTTATACTTCTTTGTGCCTTTTATTATTTATTTTCCCTAATTATTTTTGTATTTTGTGCTTTTTTATTTATTCCCTATTATTTTTTCTCTTATCGAGTCCCAGTTATTATAATCATCAATTATTTACCAAATATTTTAAAATTTAAAATTTATTCGAGATTGGCCTTCTCTCGTTATTTACCAATTAAAAAACCCCGTCTCTAAAAATTAGAGACGAGGTTGTATTCTCGCGGTACCACTCTAGTTAGCTTATAAAAAGCCCACTCTGTAACAGTTAAAACTGTATGCCTTATAACGTAGACTAACGTTTTACCCTAGGTAAACAGCTCCTAGACAAGTTCAGATTCATCCACTGCCAAATCACACCACACTTTGGCTCTCTGTAAGTTTCATAAATTCCTACTACTTCTACTCAATGCCTTTGTTTCGTTTTTTTTGTTATTTTGTGTATTTGTTTAACTTAATTAAAATAATATATTAATTTCCTTTTTTTGTCAATATTTTTTCTACTTTTTTTAATTCATTAAACTCTGAAAAATTCCATTATTTGGTCTTCCCAATAATTTATTACTAATTCTTTTGGAAAATTAATCTCTTCAATTAATTGTTCAACATGTGTAAAAATACCTATATCATAGCAAATATGAGAATCTGTTCCCATTATAATTCTTACACCGTATTTTTTACAAAGTTCTAGGTATGTTTTCACATTTTCTCTAGTACCTTCTCTAGAAGTATCTGGTGATAATGATGAATTATTAACTTCTAATAAGATATTTTTTTCTTTGGCTCTTTTTACTATAGCTTCATAGTCAAGTGGATATCTAGAATCATCTGGATGTCCTATAATCTTAACTTTTTCTTGTTCCATAGCATTTAGTATTGCCTTTGTATTATCTTCCTTAGTTGATGGTTCTATACATACTGTGTGAAGACTTGCTATTAAATAATCAAGCCCTGGAAGTGCTCTTGGATCTATTTTATCTAAATTCCCATCTATATCTAGTATATTAGCTTCCATTCCTTTTAAAACTCTAACCCCATCTATTTCATCTGGAACTACTTTTAAATTATTAAAAAAGTATAGTTGTGGCCCTCCAAGCATATCTGGACCGTGGTCTGACATTCCTAGAATTTTTATTCCGTGTTTCTTTGCGAATTGTACATTTTCATGTATTGTACTGTAAGCGTGTCCACTCGCCACTGTATGTGTATGCATGTCTATTATTGCTTTCATTAAAATTCCCCTTCGTGTCGTATTTTATTATAAAATATATCAAGCTGCCTCAATATTGAGACAGCTCTTATTTTTATCTTTAATTATTATTTTTCAGATTTTTTCACTGCATCACCAATTGTAGCACCTAAAGATTCTTCAGGTTTCATAAATTGAGTGTAATCTTCTTCTGGTTCTGCATTAACTTCTTTTATAGATATTAACATTCTTTTTTCTTCTGGTTGGAAGTTTAATATTTTAGCTTCTATTTCATCTCCAGGATTTACTACACTGTTTACTGTAGGAACTCTATTTTCACTTAATTGAGATATTGGTAAGTAAGCTTCAACACCTTCTTTTATTTCAACGAAAGCTCCTCTTTCTATAGTTCTAACAACTTTACCAGTTATTACATCACCAACAGCAACCTCTTGTGCTATTAATTTCCATGGATCATTGTTTATATCTTTAACAGCTAAAGCTATTCTGTTATTTTCTCTGTTTACTTCTAATACATAAACATCTAATTCTTGACCTTCAGCAACAACATCTTCAACAGATTCTACTCTTTTCCAAGATAAGTTGTTTATATGAGCTAAGCCTTCTAGACCTTCACCGATATCTATGAAAGCTCCATAAGGCATTATTTTTGTTACTTTACCATGTATTTTTTGTCCTTCTTCAAGAGAATCAAATATGCTTTGTCTAGCTTCTTTTATTCTAGCTCTTTCTGCATCCCTTTCAGCTCTAACTCTAGCTCTTTCTGCATCTCTTTCAGCTTTAACTCTTTCTCTTCTTTCTTCTCTTTCAGCATTTAATCTTTCTTGTAATACTTCTCTGTGAGATGCAACAAATCTATTTCTATTAGCATTGTATTCAATTACATAAACATCTAATTCTTGGCCTACATATTCTTTTGTGTCATTTACGAATTTAGTGTCTATTTGAGATATTGGCATAAATAATTGAACAGTTTTGTATTTTGCAAATAAACCTCTTTGTATTGCTTTTTCAACTTTTACAGTCACTATTTTATGCTCATTGTGTGCTACTTCTAATTCTTTTAAGTCATTTTCTTGATCTGCTAATACTTTTGATAATCTTACTGTGCCATCTTTAGGAGATACTTTTGTTATAACAGCTGATATTTCATCGCCTACTTTATAAACGTCAGCGATTTCTTTACCTTCTTCTATATTTAAATCGTCTAAAGCGATTACTCCGTCAAATCCACATTCTAAACTTATGATAACTGCTCCATGAGATACCTTAGTTATAGAACTTGTTATAATCTCCCCTACTTGTAATTTGTCTAACTGTTGTTCTTGTTGGTCTAACAGTTCTTTCATTGATAATTCATTAGTCATTTTATAATACATCCTTTCACACGTTTATCTTATTAATCCTATAAGTATTATTATACCATTAATCGTTAAAATACCTACAGTTTTATTACAAAATTTATACATAAATTTTATTTGTGTTACAAATAATTTATGTTTATACTGTAATATTATTTTTTTTAATTTGCAAACGACAAAACACTTGCAAAAAAATAAATATATATTTTGTTATACCTTAATATTATACTAAATTTTTCATAATTTTACATCAATCTGTAAAAAGTTGGTATATTTATTTTTTATTTATAACATTTTTGATTCTAAGAGCCTAAAAAACAATATATTTTTTACTATTATCCCCGGGTATATGATTTTGAATACTCCATATAATAGAATCGACATTTTTAATAAATATTTTATGCGAGGGATGATAATATGGACTCAAATAATTATAAAAAACAATTAAAAAAAGAAAAGGCAGAACTCGAAAATTTAATATCAGAAATGAAGGATAATACACTATTTGGTGATACATCGCGTCATACTAGTGAAAGATATAGTTCTGGTGAATTATCTAGTTATGATAACCATCCAGGAGATATTGGTACTGAAGTTTATATGAACGATATGCAAAATAGTTTAACAGACCATCAACAATATCGATTAGATAAAGTCAATGATGCACTAAATAAAATTGATAATAATGAATTTGGATATTGCGAAAGATGTCATAACAAAATAGAATCAGAAAGACTCGATATCTTGCCAGAAACAAAACTTTGTGCCCACTGCGCACAAGAAACTGAAACATATTCAAAATATGATAATACAGAGCATTATGATTCTAATAACATAAATAGGGATCCTCATTTTTACTCAGAATATGTTACAGATTTAACTGACTTGAACAAAAATGGTTCATCATCAAATCAAAACGGACCTAGAGATAAAGATGATTTATTTTATAGCAATTAATAATTTATAGCTAAAAAAGTATAGGACTAAATTTTTTAATCCTATACTTTTTATCTTCATAATTAATCTAAATCTTCACCGTTAGTTTCTATTACTTTTTTGTACCAATAAAAACTGTCTTTTCTCTTTCTCTCGTGTGAGCCGTTTCCTAAATCATCTTGGTCGACATATATAAATCCATATCTTTTTGTTATTTGTGAAGTTGAAGCACTTATTAAGTCTATTGGTGCCCAACTAGTATACCCCATCAACTCAACACCAGCATCTACTGCTTTTTTCATTTCTTTGAAATGCGCTCTAAAATAGTCTATTCTGTATGGATCATGTATACTTCCATCATCTTCTACCACATCTTTTGCACCTATTCCGTTCTCAACTATAAATAGAGGTATTCTGTAACGGTCATATAGTTCTATCAGAGATATTCTAAGACCTATAGGATCTATTTGCCATCCCCAATCACTAGATTTTAAATATGGGTTTTTTACTCCAAGAACTGTATTTCCTGGTACCCTTTCGGCATCTGGATCAACTGATTCAGTCATTGTCATATAGTAACTAAAAGATAGGAAGTCTACTGTTCCTTCTTTTAAAATTTGTAAATCTCTTTCTTCCATTTTCGGATAATGTCCATCATTTTTTAATTGAACAGTTTTTAATCTAGGATATTCACCCAATACCATTACATCTGCATAGAAATTATTATCTAAATTTTTGTCTTGTGTTGCTAAAACATCTTCCGGAGCACAAGTTCTAGGATAAGTCATTAGCTTTGTAAGCATGCAACCCATTTTGCTGCCAGGTATAATTTCATGACACATTTTAGTAACTATTGCTGCTGCAACAAATTGATGATGTAATGCTTGATAACAACATTTTATTTCATCTCCATCACATAGTTCTGGTATTATTCCTGCTGTTGTAAATGGATGACGTATTATACTATCAACTTCATTAAATGTTAACCATAATTTTGCATATTCTCCAAACTCCTCAAAACAAGTTTTTGAGAATCTAACAAACATATCAATTACCCTTCTATCATTCCAACCATTATATTTTAATGCTAATTCAAGAGGCATTTCATAATGAGATAGTGTAACCAATGGTTCAATTCCAAGCTTTACCATTTCCTTAAACATGTCTTTATAGAATTTTACCCCTTCTTGATTTGGAGTTAATTCTTCTCCTGTTGGGTATAATCTACTCCATGCTATAGAAACACGTAGTACTTTGAATCCCATTTCTGCAAATAATGCTAGATCTTCTTTATATGTATGATAAAAATTTATACCCCTTCTTTTTGGATAATAAGTCGTATCTTTATCTGCCATTGCTTCTTTTATTTTTTCTAAAGAAACTTCTACATGTTTTTTATATTCTTTTACATCTACATTAGGTTTATAAGTTGCAACATCAGCTACTGATAACCCTTTCCCAGCCTCATCCCAGGCTCCTTCTAATTGATTGGCAGCTACTGCGCCACCCCATAAAAATCCTTGTTGAAATCCCATATTTAAGCCTCCATCTTTATAGCATCAAATAATATTTCTCCAGCTTTAACTGGACCTGTCTTTGAATTTGCAATTGAATATTTATCACCGTTAATTACTATTACTGGCGTAGTTAATTCATAACCTTCTGATTTTATTTTATTTATATTAAATTCTATTAGATTGTCTCCTGTTTTTACAGTTTGTCCATTTGATACTTTAACATTATAATATTTTCCGTCTAATTTTACTGTATCTAATCCTACATGCATTAATACTTCTGTCCCATTATCTAAAGTTAATCCTATAGAATGTTTTGTATCTGCTATCATACTTACTTTTCCGTTACCTGGTGATTTTAAAACACCTTCTGATGGTATTATTGCAATTCCATCTCCAAGTATTTTTCCTGCAAACACTCCATCATTTACATCCTCAATATTTATCATTTCTCCAGTTAATGGACTTTCTAAAGTTACATCCTCTTCTATTACATCATTATTTTCTTGTACTTTGCTTGTTTGTTCTTGTTTAGCATTTGTTGCTGTTTCTTCTTTGTATAATATTATAGATGCTATGAATGAAATTACAAATGCTATTACAAAACCTATTACTGCATACATAAAATTCATACTATTGTCTGGATTTATGAACATTGACATAGATGCAAGTCCTGGCCCAACTACAACAAATGCTTCTACAGAAAATAGTCCTAAAAATAAACCTGATATTCCTGCCCCAATCATAACACTTCCTAATATTTTTTTATTTTGAAGTGTAAGACCATAAAGTGCTGGTTCTGTTATTCCAAATAATGCTGATATACCTGCTGATACTGCTGTTGAACGAGTCTCTGTATCTTTTGACTTAATTGCAACAGCAAAACAAGCTCCACTTTCTGCTATATTATGTGCTAATGATGCTGGCATATAAACAAACTCTTTTCCTACTTCTGAGTAAGTTGATATAGCATATGGAAGGAATGCTTTATGCATACCTGTTGCAACACATAATGGTAATAACATTGCAAATAATCCTATCCCTATAAACCCTACTTTTGCATAAATTGTTAATATTAATGTTGTTAATAAAGTACCTATATTATATCCTAGCGGTCCTAAGAATAATAATGTACAAGGTAAAACTATGATGTAACACATCATTGGTACAAAGAATATACGTATTGGTTTTGGTGTAATTTTATTAAAGAATTTTTCTACAAATGCTAGTAAGAATACAGTTAGTAAAGCTGGGAAAATTTGATAAGCATATGCTATATTATTTAATGTAAGACCGAATAACTTAACTCCACCTTCTGTCGCAAGAAGTGTAGTTATATTAGGCAATAACAATGTTCCCACTGCTGCTATCGCAACCATTTGATTGCATTTTAATTTTTTAGCTGCTGAATTAGCTACGAGCAATGGTATAAAGTATAGTGCTGCATCACCTATATTATTAAAAACTGTGTATGCTACACTAGTATTATTTAGAACCCCTAATAATACTAATAATGATATTATAGATTTTAATACACCTGCTCCAGCGATTGCAGGCACTAGTGGTTGAAATACCCCTATCACAAAGTCCATAATTCTTGCCCCTAGCTTCTGATCCTTGTTAGTTTCTTCACCAGAGTTTTTTGTATCAAATGATGCTATTTTTAATATTTCATCATAAACTTCAACAACGTTATTTCCGATTATAACTTGACATTGTACACCCGTTACAACCCCAAGCACGCCTTTAACTTGTTTTAATTCACTAACTTTTACTTTGTTAACATCTTTTAATGTAAAACGTAATCTAGTAGAACAGTGTTCAAAGTGTGAAACGTTATCTTCACCGCCTATACACTCTAATATTTCGGTAGATATCTTTCTATAGTCCATTCTTATTCATCCCTTCTTATTTTATATTAAAATATTCTTCTGGTTTCAATTCTTTGACTATATTAACTATATGATATGCAAGATAACCCATCTCTGCTTTTGTTACCTTTTTTTTGTAATTAAGCTCTATAAATAATGCTATCTTATTTACACAATCTATAGCTTCTTGATAAGCATTTTTACTCATATTATATAAAAATGTATCCTCCTCTTGTATTAGACTCTCATCTAAAACTCTTCTGACAAAGAACTGTAGATGTCTAAGAAATCTTTCATATCTAATTGATTTTTCATCAAATGTAATATCAAAATGAACTCTAATAATTTCTAATATTACTTGAATCAACTTTGGCGCGCGCATAGTAATATTAAAAGATTCATTCATTGATGCATTTACTATATGTAAGGTTAAAAATCCCACCTCATCATCTGATACTCGTATATCAAAGTGATTTTCAATTATAGTTCTAGCTTTTTTTGCTACATCATATTGTTTTCTATAGATATGTTTTATATCCATTAATAGAGGATTTTCAAAAGATATGTTCTTTTTTTCTCGTTCCATAAATAAACTAATATGGTCTATTAATGTAATATAGATATTTTCACTAAGTTCTAAGTCAGAGTTTTCTTTTATCATCTTTACAATTTCATCTGCTATGTCTAAATATTCTGTTGATATATTTTGAAGTAACTCTTCAACACGTGATATTACAAATTTATCTTTTAGTGTGAAATATTTTTCTATTTTAGTTTCATCGATTACATCGCCTTTCTTTTTTTGGAAACATATTCCTCTGACTGAAACAATCATTTCATCACCATTTTGTAAGACAGCTGCTACATTATTATTATAAACTCTTAAAATTTCCATATTACATCCCCCACAGTTATTAATTGATTGCATAAAAAAAGACACACCTCTTCTCCATTTATAAAGATTACTTAGATTCATCTATAAATAAGAATTTGGTTATGCCTAGTAATTAGTAACATTCCTCATTTCTAATAAGAATATTACCATAATATAGTTTGTTGTGTCAATTATATTTTAAATTTTTACTATTTCAAATTTTCGAATAAATTATGCCTAAAATCATCTAAAAATTTTTCAAAAAAATAGAAGGTGAAAATCACCTTCTTCTTGGTAAATAATTAATACATTTAAATAACTGGGCACTATATGTATATATTTATTGTATATAATTTTTGGCTTTAATGCAACTTTTTTTACCATTTTTAAGATATAATTTTTTATAGTTCTAACTTAACATTTTAAAATATATCATATTGCACTTACTATCATATAATGGTTCATATATTAGGTTTTATTTTACACAATCTTTTTATTCTTTACCTCAATATGCTATAAATTTTAAACATCTTATGCTACTATTTTCTTGTAAAAGATTAACATAACGAGGTGATTTAATGAATAACCTAAAAGATAAATTATTTGAACTATCTGATGAGAAATATAAAAAATTTCACAGCGGACTATGTCCAAATATCGATAATATAATCGGAGTTCGACTGCCAAAGTTAAGAGAAATTGCTAAAGAAATTGCCAAAGGGGATTGGAGAGATTTTTTAGCAATTTCAAGTAATGATTATTATGAAGAAGTCATGATTCATGGCCTTGTAATAGCATATGCAAAATGTGATGTTGATGAAAAATTAAACTATATTGAAAGCTTTGTTCCAAAGATAGATAATTGGGCTATTTGCGATAGTTTTTGCAATAGCCTTAAGTTTGTAAATAAAAATAAGGAAAAAGTTTGGGAATTTATACAACCCTATCTTAAATCAAATAAAGAATTTGAAATTCGATTTGCTGTTGTAATTATTTTAAATTACTACATTACAGAAGACTACATAGATCTTGTTTTAGAAACTTTAGACGAGGTTAAACATGAAGGCTATTATGTAAAAATGGCTGTTGCTTGGGCTATATCACTGTGTTTTGTAAAATTCGAAGAAAAAACTATGAATTATCTTAAAAATAATAAATTAGATGATTTCACATATAATAAATCATTACAAAAAATATGTGAATCCTTTCGTGTTGATAAAGATACGAAAGCTATAATTAAATCGATGAAAAAATAATTTTTATCTTAAATAATATAAATTTCATTTTATACAAAGGGGGTATTTTCTATGAAGAAATACGACGTTATTATTATAGGTGCAGGGCCTTCCGGGATTTTCTGTGCATATGAATTAATTGAGAACAACAAAAATCTAAATATATTAATGATTGAAAAAGGCAGACCTATCGAAAAAAGAAATTGCCCTAAACGTAAAACTAAAAAATGTGTTGGATGCCAACCATGTTCTATAACTACTGGATTTGCAGGTGCTGGGGCTTTTTCTGATGGTAAGTTGTCACTATCTCCAGATGTAGGTGGAAATCTTCCTGAAATTTTAGGCTATGATAAAACTATTGAACTTATTAAAGAATCTGATTCTATATATTTAAAATTCGGTGCTGATACTAAAGTTTATGGTATCGATAAAGCAAAAGAAATTACTGAAATAAGAAGAAAAGCTATCAATGCTAACTTAAAATTAATCGAATGTCCAATTAGACATTTGGGGACTGAAGAGGGATATAAAATATATTCCAAACTTCAAGAACACTTGCTATCAGCTGGTGTTGAGATGATTTTCAACACTATGGTTGAGGATATTATCATAGAAGATAATGTTGCAAAAGGTGTTATTTTAGATGATGGTCGACAATTCTTCGGTGATGAAATTGTAAGTGGTATCGGTCGTGAAGGTTCTGAATGGTTCTCAAATTTATGTAAAAAACACAATATAGAAACCCAAGTCGGGACTGTAGATATCGGTGTTCGTGTTGAAGTTAGGGACGAGGTAATGGAATTTTTAAATAAAAATCTATATGAAGCTAAATTAGTCTATTACACTCCTACTTTTGATGATAAGGTTAGAACCTTCTGTACAAATCCATCTGGTGAAGTTGCTACAGAATATTATGAAGGTGGGCTCGCTGTTGTAAACGGTCATGCTTATAAATCAAAAGAATTTAAAACTAATAATACAAACTTTGCGTTATTAGTTTCTAAAAATTTTACAAAACCGTTTAAAACACCTATTGAATACGGAAAACAAATTGCTCAACTTAGCAACATGTTATGCGATGGTAAAATTCTTGTTCAAACTTTTGGCGATTTCCAAAGAGGAAGAAGAACAACAGAGGAAAGACTTTGTAGAAATAACTTAATTCCTACTCTTAAAGATGCTGTTCCTGGGGATTTATCTCTTGTTTTACCACACAGAATAATGGTGGATATAGAAGAAATGATTTTGGCACTTGATAAGGTGACACCTGGTATTGCTAGTGATGAAACATTACTTTATGGTGTTGAAGTTAAGTTCTATTCTAATAAAGTCATTGTAAATAAAGATTTTGAGACTAGTGTAAAAAATCTTCGTGCTATGGGTGATGGTGCCTCTGTTACAAGAGGTTTGCAACAAGCTTCTGCTAATGGACTTAGTGTTGCGAAAAGCATATTAGCCAAACGAAATTAGTTAGCCAAAAATATCTTAAAATAAATATACAAACAAAAAGATGCATGGTTAATAATTATCTCACATGCATCTTTTTAATTTATAAGTCTTTTAGATGATTGCTTTTAAATTTATATAAACTATTTTATTATCGTAAATGTTGTATCTATTTTTTTATTATTATCAACTCTATAAGTATTTATTGTAAATGCTCTATCTGTAACATCTATCATTGAATATGTTGGAACATTTTCTTGCCAACGATATGCGATATATTCTTGTTGATTTTGGGCTAAGTCGTAATATTTGCTGCCTGTTGATGAATTTGCTGTAATATATAAAATACCCTTTGGATTTGTTGCACACATTAATTCCTTGCTCTCTATCGCCTCTTCATCTTCTATCGATTGTAGATATTTTTTATATTTCTTATTGCTATTTTTATTTCCTTTAGCATATTTTTCGTATTCTTTATCACTCAGCATATCATTTTTATCTAGTTTACCGCCTTTTAATATATATGATCTTGAGTATATATGGTCATGTCCACTAAGCACAACGTCTATATTATTTTTTTCTAGTATTGGAATTAATTTATATCTCAATTTTACTACGCTTGGTGTACTTGAATGTTCTCCAGAACCATATATGTCATGGTGCATTGTGACTACTTTCCATATAGCATCTTTATTTAATTTCGTAACACATTCTATAAATTTTTTATGCTCGTCTATATTTTCATTATTAGTATTTAACATTATAAATAAAGTGTTTCCATATCTGTAGTAATAATCACCTCCTGCAACAGTAGAACCCAATTTACTTTTATTTGGTAAATTGAAATGATACGAGTAATTTTCACTATTTTCATCGTGATTGCCTATAGTTGTTGCTATTGGTATTGATTTTAATACACATGGACTTAAATATCCTGCATATTCAATTTCGTTATGGTCATATGATTTATTCTTTTTATATCCAGATTGTATTTGGTCTCCAGCAGATATTATAAAACTTAAATCACAATTTCTTCTTATCATATTTTTAATTGTATTGTTCCAATTAAAGCTATCGTTTCGGACTGCCTTATCTTGATTTTCTAATTCTGTTTCTCCATTCATATTACGATACGATGCACCTATTTGTGGGTCTCCAACAAAACCAAAAGTATATCGTTTTGTGTTTTTAGTTTTATATAGTGCTGGTTCTGTCCACTTTCCGTTTATTGTATAGCTGTAGTAATATCTAGTATTTGGTTTTAAATTTGTTGCGGTTGCCTTATTTGTTTTATATTCATCACTCGCCTTTGTCGTAATAACTTGTAATGCTTTGGCATCTTCCATTTTAGGGTTGTCACTTATTTTTAAATTTGGTTTTACATCACATGATTTTGAATACCATGCAAAGTTAAGTTGGGTTTCATCTTCTCCTGGTGATAGCGACATTTGAGTTGGGGAATTTTTTATTTTTTCCCACTCTTCACACCAATTTTTCCATTCATAAGTTTTACCCTGTCTTGTTTGTGTTGCATCTGTGTAGCTACTATTTTCTATTGCAAATATATTTGTAGCTAAAGTAAATATCATAACTGCAATAATTATTGATACAAGGTACTTTATTCCTTTTTTCATATGTATGACTCTCCCTTTTTGTTGTAATTCATCAACATATACTATTTGTTATGACATAATTAAGTATAAATTCTAACAAAAAATCATTCAATATTATTGATAAAGATTTAAATTAGACTTAATTAAATTAACATTTTCTTAATATTTCTAATAAATTTCAGTTATAGTATTTTACTGAAATAACATTTTTATGCATGTATATCTTCTAAAAAAATCATTGTAAAAAAAATCGTGTTGAAAAATACCTATAAAAGTATTCTCCAACACGATTTTATATATATAGTATAATTTATATTATCTTTTATATATGTTTCTAGTTGCTATAACATCAATGCCTGTTTTTGCTATATTTGATAATATAACATCGCCGATTTTTATTGGCGCTTCTACTTCTATATTTTTAAGTTCTTTAACACAATCATCTATTTTTGATTTTGGTATATCTTCTTTTGTTTTAACAGAAACTACTGCCATATTTCCATTTTTAACCCTAACTAGTGAAGTTACTATTCTTGTTGGGTTTGTAACTTCTTTTCTTGCATATTCAGCACCCTTTTTACAAGTATTGCCGTTTATATCTATAACTTCTGCTCCCCTCAATTGAACACTTAAATTACATCCAAGAGGGCATCCTATGCAAACTAATTCAATATTATCTAATTTTTCTTCCACTTTTAAAGCCTCCATAATTAATCCTCCTCAATTTTTATAGTAATATTTGATAAGTCTTCAAAGCATCTAAGCTCTTCTTTTTTAAGCACAACTTGTTCCATTTCACCTGGAGCCATTACCCTACGTTTTTTATGACTTATTCTTTTGTCGTTTAAATATGTTGATATGTATGAATTTTTGAACACGCCTACAACTCTAAAACGAACAGTTAATTCATCATCCATATTTTCTACATTTATAGTTTTTGGAACTGTATATCTAACTCCATCAACTGCTTTTATTTCTATAGTTTTTTGTGATGATTTCTTTCCTTCAATTATATATTTAGCTGCATTTCTACCAGCTGTTGCTGCCTCTTGTGAAACAAAGTCTACTAAATCATGAACATGTAGTACATTTCCACAAGCGAACACCCCTTCAACACTAGCTTCTAAACTTTCATTTACACATGGTCCATTTGTTATTGGGTTTATTTCTACACCCATTTGTCTAGATAATTCATTTTCTGGTATAAGTCCACAAGATAATAACAATGTATCACAAGAATAGAATTCTTCTGTTCCTTTAACGGGTTTACCATCTTTAACTTCAGCTATAGTTATTCCTTCAACCCTTTCTTTACCTTTTATATCTACTACTGTATGGCTTAATTTTAGAGGAATATCATTGTCATCTAGGCATTGTACAATATTTCTTTTTAATCCACCTGAATAAGGCATAAGCTCTGCAACTACTTTAACTTTTGCACCTTCTAATGTCATTCTTCTCGCCATTATTAGACCTATATCTCCAGAACCTAGTATTACAACCTCTCGGCCTGGAAGATATCCTTCAATATTCACAAGTCTTTGGGCTGTTCCTGCTGAATATATTCCCGCTGGTCTATATCCTGGAATATTTAAAGCGCCTCTTGGTCTTTCTCTGCATCCCATTGCAAGGATTACTGATTTTGCATTTATAGTAAATAATCCTTCTTCTCTATTCATTGCTGTTACTACTTTATCGCTATTTATATCCATAACCATAGTATTTAATTTGTATTCTATATTTAGTTCTTTCACTCTTTGTATAAATCTATCTGCATATTCTGGTCCTGTTAATTCTTCTTTGAAAGTATGAAGTCCAAAACCATTATGAATACACTGATTTAATATTCCTCCTAGCTCGTTATCTCTTTCTAATATTAATATTGAATCTATTTTATTTTCTTTTGCTGCTATTGCTGCTGCAAGTCCTGCTGGTCCTCCACCAACTACTACAAGATCATAATTTTTCATTTCTATTCACCCCTTATATTGAATCTTTAATTACACCAACTACTATATTTGATTTTCCACCACACTTTGTAATATCAAACATTGAAAGTTTTAATTCTCTTTCTAATATCTCCATAGTTTTTGGTGAACAGAATCCTGCTTGGCAACGTCCCATCCCTGCTCTTGTTCTTCTTTTTACTCCATCTAATGATTTTGCACCTAGAGGTCTACGTATTGCATCTATTATTTCACCTTCTGTTATCATTTCACATCTGCATATTATATTTCCATAAGCAGGTTGTTCTTTTATTAATTGATTTCTTTCTTCTATATTCAATGTATTTGGGTCAAGTATTCCTCTTCTTATTCCTACAAAGTCTGGATTTTTCTCTAAACTTAATTTTTCTTTTAATATATCTGCAACCATGATTCCTATTGCTGGAGCACTTGTTAACCCTGGGGATTCAATTCCTGCACAATCTATAAATCCTTTTACGTCTTCAAGCTCTTTTATTATAAATTCGTGGTTATCTTCATGTGCTCTAAGTCCTGCAAATGATGTTATAACTTGACGCATTGGAATATTTTTAACATTTATTGATGATTTTTCTAATATCGTGTCTAATCCATCTCTTGTTGTATTTAATCCTTCTTTATCTGCTATATCAGTTGATGTTGGTCCAACTATTAAATTTCCATGTGTTGTTGGTGAAACTAATACACCTTTTCCCATTTTTCCTGGAAGAGAGAATATTGTTTTTGAAACATGACATCCTGCTGTTTTATCTAATAGACAGTATTCACCTTTTCTTGCTGTTATATTTATTTTATTCTCACTAACCATGTTGTGAAATTTGTCTGCATAAACCCCTGCTGCATTGACAATATATTTTGTTTTTATATCTCCATTGTTTGTTTTTATTATAAATCCGTCGTCTATTTTTTCTATATCTTTTGCTTCTGTATTAAATTTAAATTCTACTCCATTTGTATTTGCATTTTCTGCAAGAGCTATATTAAGCCCAAAAGGGCAAACAATCCCTCCTGTAGGAGCATATAATGCAGCATAAACTTCTTCATTTATATTAGGTTCTAATTTTAAAACATCTTCTTTACTTAGTATTTTTAAATCTTTTACTCCATTTTTTCTCCCTCTATCATATAACTCTTGCAATTTTGGCATATCATCTTTTGATAGACAAATTACTAAAGATCCATTCTTTTTAAATGGAAAGTCTAACTCTTTTGACAATTCTTCCATCATTTCATTGCCTTTAACATTTAATTGTGCCATTAAAGAACCTACCGGTGCATCAAACCCAGCATGAACAATTCCGCTATTTGCTTTTGATGTCCCTGAACAAACATCTTCTGCTTTTTCTATAACACAAGCGTTAACTTTATATCTTGATAATTCTCTCGCTGATGCACTCCCTGAAACACCAGCTCCTATTATTACTACATCATACATATAACTCATTCTCCTTTTTATGTCTCGTATATTAACCAATACTACTTCTTATTTATTATTAAATATTATTATTTTCTGTATTAAAAAAAGCCAAGAAAACTAAAACCCATGATTATCGGTTTTAATTTCTTGACTTTGTCTCTATTCTCTAGTCTTAATATTTAATTTTTAATACTTCTATATTATATATTTATCAATCATAATATTTAAAAAGTATTTTACTTATATGATACTTTAAATATTTTTATATTACAATACATATTTTGTATATTCTTCTTAATTATTCCTATAAATTATATTAAATATTCTACCAAGGAATTGCACCATATACTAAAACTGCTATTATAGCTCCTACTACTGGTCCTAGTAATGGAACTATTGCATAGTCCCAACCTGAATCACATTTTTGTTTTATAGGTAATACTGCATGAGCAAGTCTTGGTCCTATATCACGAGCTGGATTTATTGCATATCCAGTTAAACCACCTAATGACATCCCTATTGATACGATTATACCAAATACGAATATATTACTTAAGCCTATTTGTCCAGCAGCTGGTACATTTCCTAAACCTTTTATTGCAAATACTAAAACAAAAGTTCCTATTATTTCGCTTAAAAAGTTTAGTGGTTTATTTTCTACTGATGGAGCTGTACAGAATACACCTCTTTTTGTTGGTCCATTTTCTGTTAAATCAAATTGACCTTTAAATAATATGAATACTAAACATGCGCCTAAAAATGCACCTGCAAACTGAGCTATTACATACCCTGGAACTAATGACCAATCTATTGTTCCATCAACTGCTAATGCAATTGTCAGTGCTGGATTAAAATGAGCTCCTGATGCTGATCCAAATATGTATGCTGGTACCATAACTGCAAGCCCCCAAGCAATTGTTATCTGTATAGGACCTGCACCTTTCATACCTGATTTTTCAAGATTTACATTTGCAACTACACCACAACCTAGTAATATAAGAATCATCGTACCTAAAAACTCTGCTATATATGGTAACATAATAAATTCCCCCTTATTTTGTATATCGTTTTATTGCTGAGATAAATATATTTTTATTTTTAAAGTTATTCTATTATTTTTTATATCTCTTTAATTTAATCTTTTATACTTCAGAAGTAGCTTCTTCCTCTTCTTTAGCCCATCCAAATGAATACTTAACAGCTTTATTCCATCCTTTTATTTTTCTTTCTCTTTGGTCTTCTCCCATAATAGGACTAAATACTTTATCTATTGCCCAGTTTTTAATTACATCTTCTTTGCTGTTCCAATATCCTACTGCTAAACCTGCTAAATATGCAGCCCCCATAGCTGTAGTTTCTACACAAGAAGGTCTCTTAACTGGTGCATTTATTATATCTGATTGGAATTGCATTAAGAAGTCATTTGCACTTGCCCCTCCATCTACTTTTAATGCTGCTAAATCAATTCCAGAATCAGCTTTCATGGCATGCAGTACGTCATTTACTTGATAACCTATTGATTCTAATGTAGCTCTTATTATATGGTATTTGTTTACGCCACGACTTAAACCAACTATAGTTCCTCTTGCATATTGGTCCCAATATGGAGCACCTAATCCAGTAAATGCTGGTACTACATAACATCCGTTAGTATCTTTAACTTTTTTAGCCATATATTCTGAATCTGCAGCAGATTCTATTATTCTAAGTTCATCTCTTAACCATTGTATAGATGCACCTGCAACAAATATAGATCCTTCTAAAGCATAGTTGACTTTTCCGTCAAGTCCCCATGCTATAGTTGTTACTAATCCATTTTGGGAATAAACGGGAGTTTCACCTGTATTCATTAGCATAAAACATCCTGTTCCATATGTGTTTTTTGCTTCTCCTGGATTAAAACATGTTTGACCAAATAATGCCGCTTGTTGGTCACCTGCTGCCCCTGCTATAGGTATTTCCTTACCAAAGAATGAAGCATCACTATATCCATACACATAACTTGATGGTTTTGGTTCTGGTAACATACTTTCCGGTATATTTAATTCCTCTAAAATTTCTTTGTCCCAAGTTAAATCTTTTATATTGAATAATAATGTACGAGAAGCATTAGAATAATCAGTTACATGAGCTTTACCTTTAGTTAATTTCCATATTAACCAAGTTTCTACTGTACCAAATAATAATTCCCCTTTTTCAGCTCTTTCTCTGACTCCATCTACATTATCTAATATCCATTTTAATTTTGTTCCTGAAAAATAAGCATCTATTATAAGTCCTGTTTTTTCTCTAAATTTATCTGTTAATCCTTTTTCCTTTAGACTGTCACAGTATTCTGAAGTTCTTCTGCATTGCCAAACTATTGCATTATATACTGGTTCTCCTGTATTTTTGTCCCAAACTATTGTTGTTTCTCTTTGATTTGTTATTCCTATTGCTGCAATATCATCTGCTCCTATACCTAATTTAGCCATAGCTTCAACAGCCACACCTAATTGAGATGACCATATTTCATTTGCATCATGTTCTACCCAACCCGGTTTTGGGAAGTATTGAGTAAATTCTTTTTGTGCTACGCTGCACATTTCTCCTTTTTCGTTGAAAAGTATACATCTGTTACTAGTTGTTCCTGCATCAAGCGCCATTATGTACTTAGACATTTTAAAAATCCTCCTTTAACC